>Ga0180222_1000144_pt1:27500-123953 | contig 123953 bp, 122 predicted proteins | sample eDN5th37CKraftOP_FD_151336 | JGI IMG/M metagenome (GOLD analysis project Ga0180222, IMG submission 151336) | Enriched Organic Plus compost microbial communities from Emeryville, California, USA - eDNA 5th pass 37_C Kraft OP (version 2) (version 2) ... | reverse complement strand
AGAACAACGTCACCTACAACACCGTCGGCCACTGCTTCTTCGTCGAGGACGGGATCGAGACCGGCAACGCGTTCATCCGCAACCTCGCCATCCAGACCAAGTGCCACCCGACGCTCGAATGCGTGCCGATGAACCTCGCGGCGAACGGCGAGCGGGGGCCGGAGTTCGCCGACCAGGCTGCCTACCGCCAGGCGAGCTTCCATGGGGGCAACACGCTGCTGCCTTCGGACAACACGGTCTCGAGCTTCTGGATCACCAATCCCGACAACGTCTACATCGACAACGTCGCGGCGGGTTCCGACCAGGTCGGGTTCTGGTTTTCGGTGCCCGAACATCCGAACGGCCAGTTCCTCGGCACCGAGATCAGCGCCAGCACCTGGCCGCGCCGAACGCCGGTGCGCGAGTTCCGCGGCAACGTCGCGCACTCGAACTTCGACGGGTTCCTGATCGACCGCCACATCTACGAGGACAACACCTTCGGCCTCGCGACCATCCCGCTGCTGCCGCTGAAGGACCCGACCGATCTCGAGAGCGAGGTGCTGGAAACGCACTTCGAGGACCTGACCGCCTACAAGAACCGCAACGGCGGGCTGTGGGGCCGGGGCGACCTCTACGTGTACCGCAACCTCAAGCTGGCCGACAACGCGATCGGCATGACGCAGGCCGCCGGCGACATCGGCAGCTCGCCGTTCAGCTCGCGGCTGGTGGACTCGCTGGTCGTCGGCGAGACCGACAACGTGGGCAATCCGCGCACGCCCGAGGAGATCGCCTACGGCCGCAGCCTGCCGAAGCCGGGCATCCCGGACTTCCCGATCCGCGGCTACGAGTACTACGACTACCGCGACGACGTGGTGAACACGACGTTCGTCAATTTCCAGGACAACGCGCTGCGCAAGACCGGCGCGCTGTCGTTCCTGCTCTACACGAGCGCCGGGCTCAGCACCGGGAGCACGATCAGCGGGGCGAAGTTCGTCAACGCCAAGCCGGTCTATTTCCCGACCTACGATCGCCGGTTCGACAACGACAACCGCGGCGGCAATGCCTACCGCACGCTGTCGTTCCGCGACCTCGACGGGTCGGTGACCGGCGTGCCCGACAGCCAGGTCCTGCTGCACGACGGCGAGAACGACAGCGTCGCGACCGACGACAGCTGCGAGGTACGCCCGAGCTGGAACGCGGCGGTATGCACCGGCGATATCGGGCGGCTCAACCTGTCGGACAGCCGGGGCGAGCTGCCGGCCGCAGTCGATCTCGAATCGCGCACCGCCCGCTTCGCGCTGCTCGCCGCGCTCGGCCCGTTCGCGCCGGACACGCCGCTCCACCGGGCCCAGCGCGCCGCGCTGTTCTCGCGCCCTCCGCCGCAGGCGCCGATCGCGCTCGTGCGCAACGGCAGGGAATTCAAAGTCCACGGCGACCAGAGCACCGTGCGCGCGGGCACCGAGATCGAGGTCAGGACCGAGCGGCCCGAAGTCACCCTCAGCCTTGCCGAGATGGACGAGGGCTCGTGGGTCGTGTTCAGGCTGCCGGGCTTCGCACACGCCTCGGGAACCGAGCAGCCGAGCCTGGAAGCGCTGCGGCAGGCGAAGGAAACCTCCTGGTTCAGGGACGGGGATTCGGTGTGGGTCAAGCTGGTCGCGGGACCGCCGGCCGGGCCGGTCATCCGCCCGACGGACCTGCAGGCGAGCATCAAGGTCGGCCGGGAGGGCCTCGGCGGCTGAGGACGCTCGGTCGTCAGTCACGACGTGCCGGTTCTTGAGGTGATCCAGAATGCGCCCCGCTCAGGGGTCCAGGGAGCCTCTCGAGCTGGGCCGCCAGGGGTGGACGCTCGCCGTTAGCGCCCGCGGTGCCACCAGGCGGGCGGCGGAGTGCGGGCGATCAGGTCGGCCACGGCCCAGGCGCCGGCGACGATCGCGAGATTCACCGCGTTGCCGAACCCGTTCATCGCCTCGCCCGGTTCCGCGATGACCCGCGGGAGCCAGACGAGCAGGCTGAAGCCGACGAACATCACCGTCGCCAGCCGCGCGGCGAGGAGTGCCAGCGGGCCGGCGAGAAGGGCGAGGCCGGCGGCGATGTCGGCGACGCCGGTGGCGAGCGCCCAGAAGCGCGGGCCGGGCGGGATCCAGCCGGGGACGAAGTCGGCGGTTTCCTGGACGTAGACGAGATGCGCGGCGCCGAACGCGAGCAGGCACACCCCGAACAGCGCGCGCAGGGCGTGGGCGAGCGGGCCGCCACGCGAGCCTTGCGCGGCAATCACGGCGAGCGCCCCGAGCACCACGGCCACCTGCTCGGCGAGGCCCAGCCAGGTGCCGAAGGTCGTCGGCTCGGCGGCGACGCGGAAGGCCCAGCCGGCGGCGAACAGGAGCGAGAGCGCCGCCACGGCGATCGCCGCGGGAAACTGCCACCGTCGCAGCAGAAGCGCAGCGCCCGCGACCACGAAGACCGCGCCCGCCACGGGGGCCAACCACGCCGGCTGGGGCAGGATCTCGGGTACCGGTTGCCAGACGGGCGAGAACTGCCGCCAGGCGAGGATCACCCCGCCGAGCGCCAGCGCGGCCAGTCCCAACACGCGATCTCCGATCATCGGCTCCTCCCCCGAGTGCCCGAAGGTGAGGCTAGCCGCGCACCGCCCGGCGGTCGAGCGCGACTGGCGGTCTTCTCCCCGGCGGAAAATCTCGCGGCCTCGTGCGTTGGGGGACCGACGGGCAGCCGGGAAGGAGGATGGACATGCACAGGATCATCGAAAGCGCCGGCGACGTGCTGGCGGCCGAAGTTTCGGGCAAGATCGTCGGCAGCGATCTCGACGCGCTGATGGACGCGCTCGACCGGGCAATGGCCGAGCACGACAAGGTCCACATGTTTGTCGAGACGCGCGCGATCGAGGGGCTCGAGCTGTAGAGCCTGCCCGCCTACGTGAAGCGGGCGCTGCCGCTGCTGGGCAAGCTGAATCGCTTCGGGCGGGTCGCGGTCGTGGCCGACCAGGCCTGGGTCCGTGCCGGCAGCCGGCTCGAGAGTGCGCTGCTGCCGAACATCAGCTATCGGGTCTGCCTGCCCGAGGAGCGCGACGAGGCGCTCGCCTGGGTCAGGGGCCAGGCCGCGGGGTGAGACTCAGCGCGGGCCGAGGCGGGCGTCGACGAACAGCTCGGCGTCGACCACGTCGCGGAAGGTACCGATGAGCGTGCCGCGGTCCCACACGTCGTAGCGCCGCCTTCCGAACAGCCCGGCGCGACGGACGATGATCAGGTGACCGCGGTAGGGTCGCCACTCGGCCGATTCCTCGGCGATCATGCGTCGGGTCCCGGTTGGATGACCTCGACGATGCGGAAGCGCCGCGTGGCGCCGAGGCGGTTGGGCCAGTCGATCGCGCTGCCGCGCCTGAGCCCGATCAGCGCGGCACCGACCGGGGTCAGTACCGACAGGCGGCCGGCCTCCATGTCGGCCTCGCGCGGATAGACGAGGGTGACGCGGTGTTCCTCGCCCGAGTCCTCGTCGCGGAACACGACCTCGGAGTGCATCGTGACGACGTCAGCGGGCAGGCTGGCGCGGTCGCAGACCTCGGCGCGCGCGAGCTCCTCCAGCAGCAGCGCGGCGGACATCTGCGACGTGCCGCGCGCGGCCCAGGCGAGCTCGTAGAGCGTATCGGCCTCGGCCTCGGAGAGAATGACGGGCGGCCGCTCGAGGGCCGCGTGTTCGATATGCATGCTCGAAATCCTCGCAGGGCGGTTCCGCTGCGCGGACCGCACGAGTGGGTTGTGGACCGGGACCCCGAGCTCAGCGGAGAGTGAAGGAAAGCGAGCTCGGGGCTAAGTGCCTGCGAGCAGCTGGCCGCCGTGATATCGGAAACGGGCAGGGGCCGTGTACATGACTCAGATGATGGGGCCGAACGGGGCGAAGTCAAGCCATCGCCGAGGCGAGGGGCCGGGAGCCGGAAAGCTTGCCGCGCTCGCGCGTTGGTCGCTCGAAAAGAAGGCTCGTGTCGAGAAAATGGCTGTTCGGGCTGCTTGCCCTGGTCGTGGTGCTGTTCGTCGTCTCGGTCGCGTTCGGCTCGAGGCTTGCCGCGGGCGGCGGGGCGGCGCTGCTGCTGGCGGCGATCGTCTATGCGACGATCCGCAACCGCGGCGGCTCGCCCGAGGAGATCGCCCGCGCGGAGCGCGGTGCCCGCGAACTGCGCGAGGAGATCGCGGAAGACGAGGCGCGCAGCGGCGCGCCCTAGGTCAGGCGGGCTCCGCCGCCGCGAGCCGCGCCGGCTCGATGTGGCGGTCGACGATTAACACGGCAGCGAACATCAGCAGCGCGATCGCGGCCATCGTGCCGAAATAGTAGACGAAGCTGCCCTGGCCGAGGTTCATCAGCCAGCCGCCGGCAAAGACCATCGCGATCACCCCGATGCGCGCGACCGTCAGGTGGAAGCCGATCGCCGCCGCGCGGCAGCTCTGCGGATAGCCGACCGCCATGACCGCATAGAACCCGGCGATGTTCATGCTGACGAGGCCGCCGATCACCCCGACGAGCAGCGCCGCGGCCTGCCGCTCGCCCCAGGTCGGCGCCGGGGCGATGCGGTCGATCAGCACGCCGAGCGCGACGATCGACAGCAGCGTCAGGACGGCGCAACCGACGATCAGTGCGCGGCTGCCGAAAGTCCGCACCAGCCAGCCGGCGGCGATCGCCCCGACCATCGACAGGATGCCGAACCAGAAGATCGCGCTCGCCGCCTGCTCGGTGGTGAAGCCGGTGCCGGTCAGGAACACCGTGGCCCAGCTCGACAGGCCGTAGATCAGCGTGGTGCAGGCGGCGAAGCTGAGGCCGATGCCGAGGTTGAGCCGGGCGTTGCTCGCGTGGAACACGCCGATCTCGCGGGTGCCGGCGGCCTGCTCGACTTCGGTCACCGGTTCCGGCAGGAGCTCGATCGCGGGGTCGATGACCCGCGCGGCATTGCGCTGCGCTTCGGCGGTGCGCCCGCGCGCGAGCAGGTAGACCGGGCTCTCGCGCAGCACGAGGAACAGCACGGTGCCGAGCACGATCGAGCCGGTCCCGAAGACCTGGAAGATGCCGCGCCAGTCGGTCACGCCGAGCAGCGGCGGCACGACCGCCGCGGCGGTCGCCGTGCCGAGCGGGATGCCGATCGACAGCGTGGCGATGACGTAGGTCCGCACGCGCGCCGGGACCCAGTCGTTCACCAGCGCCAGCGCGTTGGGATAGCCGGCGCCGAAGCCGAGCCCGCCGAGCGCGCGGACCGCCGACATCGTCCAGACGTCGCTGGTGAAGGCGGCCGCGATCGTGCTCGCGCCGAAGATCAGCGAGGCGAGGTAGAGCGCCTTGAGCCGCCCCCAGCGGTCGCCGAGCCAGCCGCCGAGCGAGGAGCCGAACGCCATGCCGAACAGCGCCGCGGCGAGCGCCGGGCCGAACAATGCGCGGTCGATCGCCCACTCCTCGAGGATCAGCGGGGTGACGATCGGCAGCGACTGCAGGTCGATCCCCTCGATCACCAGCACCAGCAGCGCGGCGCCCATGACCAGCCACTGGAACGGCCGCAGCGGCTTGTCGGCGATCGCCGCGCTGAACGGGCTCTGCATCGAGGCGTCCTCCCGGTTCCGGCCGGTGCGTTGCCGGCGCGGTTTTCGGGGCAGTCTATTGGAAACGCCGGCGATGGCAAACGCGGCGTGTCAGCCCTCGTCCCAGCCCGAGCCCATGCCGTAGGGCACTTCGGTCATCAGCGCCTCGATGCGAGTGAAGAGGCCGCGCTCGATGCGGAAGGCCTCGGCGATCATCCAGCTGAACGGGCGGTCGATGCCCTGGCGCGGGGTGCCGTCGGCGAGGCGGTAGTCGCGCACGGTGCCGTCGTGGTCGAAGAAGGCGAAGGCGAACACCACCCCGCGCGGCTCGTCGATCACCGGGAAGCGGCGCTCGCGGATGCGGGTGACGAAGCGGAAGAAGCCGGTTTCGAACTGCTGCTTCGCGCCGAGCGCGCGGAACGCCTCAAGGTAAGGCGTCTCGCGCGGGCCGCCGGTGGGGGGGGGCACGTTGGTCGTGCGGAAGCCGTTCTCGATGCGGATGCAATCGTCGGCGAACGGGTAGTCGCCATGACCGTCGTTGCGCTCGAGCCCGGTGAAATAGGCGTCGGCGACGCGGCGCAGGTCCTCGCGCGACGCGCGCGGGCCGGGATCGTCGAACCACCGCGCATCGGGACCGCCGCTGGCGTCGAGCTGCGCCGGGCCGTCGCCGAACCCGCCCACGCCGCCGAACAGCGGCGGACGGGCGACGACCGCCTCGATCTCGCTGACTGCGTCACCCTGCGCCTTGACCCGCAGCGCGAGGACCGAACGCGTGCTTCCTTCGGTAACCGTGACGAACGCAGCGGCCTGACCGGTCGCTTCGTCGTGGAACGCGTGCCGGTAGGGGCCGATCGCATCGGCGGTCGCCCACAGACCTTCTCCGACCGGAAGTTCGACGCCGTTTTCGGTATACCGGGCGCCGGCAAGCGGGGTCGTCTGGCGCGAGGCCAGGGCGGCAAGCACGTCGTCGATCAAGTCAGATTCCTCCTGGAGTGAAATCCACGCCCGCCTCGGCGAGTGCGGCGCAGAGACTGTCGACGCAGCTCTTGAGCGCCGCAGGGTCGGTCGAGCGGACCACGAAGTTGGCGCCGACGCGGCCCTCGCGGAAGAACGGGTAGCTGCCGATCTGGCAGGACTCGTGCGCTGCCTCCACTTCGCGCAACAGGTCGGCGACCTCGCTTTCAGGCACCCAGCAGCCGACCGTCTCACTGATGAGCGGCGCACCGCCTTCGAGCGTGCCGGTCAGCGCGTCGAGCATCTGCGCGCAGATGTGCGGCACGCCGGCCAGCAGGTGGACGTTGCCGATCTTGATCCCCGGCGCGCCCGACATGCGGTTGGGAATGAGTTCGGCGCCTTCGGGAACGCGGGCCATCCTCAGACGCGCCTCGGTGAGTCCGCCGCGGGTGGCGTAGTACCCCTCGAGGATGCGCCTCGCCTCGGGATGGACCACGACCGGGAGGCCGAGAGCCCTGGCCACCGCATCGACCGTGATGTCGTCGTGCGTCGGGCCGATGCCGCCGGTGGTGAACAGGTAGTCGTGTGCCGTGCGCAGCGCGTTGACCGCCTCGGCAATGCGGTCCTCGTCGTCGGGCACGACGCGGACTTCGGCGAGGCGGATGCCCTGGACCTGGAGCCAGCTCGCGACCTGGGCGATGTTGCGGTCGTGCGTGCGGCCCGAGAGGATCTCGTCGCCGATCACGACGAGCGCCGCGGTCCAGATGCGCTCGCTCATGCCGCTTCCCCGGCGGGCGCGACGCGACACTCGAAGCGCAGCACGCCGTCGTCGACCGGGCGCCGGCGGAAATCGCGACAGTCGGCGAAGTAGTCCATGTTGAGCCGCCATGGCAGCTCGGGCGCGCTCCTGGGGATCAGCGGGCGGGCGCGCTGGAGATAGCCCGAGGAAAACAGCACGATGTCGTCCTCGACGAGGCCGTGGTCCTCGGGGAGGAACGGCGCGACCGTGTCCGCGCCCTTGCGCCCCATCTCGCGGAGCACGCGGCAGACGTAGTCGGCGGTGTTGTCGGCGCGCAGCGTCCAGCTCGCGTTGAGGTAGCCGAACACGACCGCGAGATTGGGCAGGTTCGAGAACATGCAGCTGCGGTAGAACCAATGCTGCGCGAAATCGACCGGCTCGCCATCGAGCGAGACGCCGATCTTGCCGCCGAGCGCGAGGCGCAGGCCAGTGGCGGTGACGACGATGTCGGCGGGCAGGTATTCGCCTGAGGTGAGCCGCACGCCGTCGGTCTCGAACCGGGCGATCTGCCCGGTGGCGACCGAGGCCCGCCTGGCGCGGACGGCTTCGAAGAAGTCGCCGTCGGGGACCAGGCACAACCGCTGCTCCCACGGGCCGTACGGAGGCAGGAAGTGCTCGGCGCGGTAGTGCTCGCCGAGCTCGCTGCGCAACTGGGCCGTCAGATAGGCCGCGGCCTTGTCGGGCTTCGCGCGCGCGCGGTCGAAGAACAGGTGGTGCAGGCGGATGTTCTTCTGCCGGGTGATCCAGTAGGCGAGCCGCGCCGGGAGCCAGCGGCGCAGGCGCTCGGCCCACTTGTCGTGGCTCGGCCCCGCGGCCATCCAGGTCGGCGTGCGCTGGAGCATGGTCACGTGCGCGGCCTTCTCGGCCATGGCCGGGACCAGCGTCACCGCGGTCGCGCCCGAGCCGATCACGACCACGCGCTTGCCCGCGTAGTCGAACCCCTCGGGCCAGAACTGCGGGTGGACGATCTGGCCGGCAAAGCGGCCGATCGCGGGCAGGTAGGCCTCGTGCGGCTCGTCGTAGTCGTAGTAGCCCGAGGCGAGGTAGAGGAAGCGCGCGAGGACTTCGCTGCGGCCTTCGCCGTCCTCGACCTCGACGTGCCACAGCGCCTCGCCGGAGCGCCAGTCGGCGGTGAGGACCTTGCAGCCGAAGCGGATGTGCGGCGCGATGCCGCGCTCGCGCACGACGCGCTCGAGGTAAGCGCGGATCGAGTCGCCATCGGCGATCGCCTTGTCGCCGTCCCACGGCTCGAAGCGGAAGCCGAGCGAGTGCATGTCGCTGTCGGAGCGGACGCCGGGGTAGCGGAACAGGTCCCATGTGCCGCCGACCCGCTGGCGCCGGTCGAGCATGGCGAAGCTCAGCGCCGGGCACAGCATCTTGAGGTGCGCGGCCATCGAGATGCCGGAAATCCCGGCACCGACGATCAGCACGTCGAGGGGTTTCCGCCCGGCCATACGCTGCAGATTGCCAGCCGCAGGGCGGGCTGTCACGCGTCTGCGTCCGGTCTCGGCGTGGTCCTCCGCGAGGGCCGGTTGTCTGTCAGGCGGCATCCGGCAAGAGGGGGCCTGTAATGGCCAGGCCCGCGAGAACCCTCCACCACCCGCTTCGCGGGCGGTTCCCCTCCCTGTGGCCGCTTCGCGGCCACAGGAGAATCTGCTGATGCGTCTCCGCCGCAGGCGGATGACGCGCTACTCGACGCTGGCGCCTTCGCCGGTGCCGTAGATGAGCGAGCGGTCGGGCGCGTCGTGGAACGGGTCGTCCGCCTCGCCGCTGCCATTGGCCCTGGCCGCCTGGACCGTGTTGTGCAGCAGGCAGGCGATGGTCATCGGGCCGACGCCGCCGGGGACCGGGGTGACCGCCTTCGCATGCTGGACCTCGTCGAACTTGACGTCACCGACGAGCTTTTCCTTGCCGTCCTCGCCGGTGATCCGGGTGATGCCGACGTCGATCACCACCGCGCCGGGCTTGACCCAGTCGCCCCTGACCAGCTCGGGCGCGCCGGCGGCGGCAACGATGATGTCGGCCTTTCGGGCGATCTCGGGCAGGTTCTCGGTGTAGATGTGAGTGACGGAGACCGTGCACTCGCGCTCGAGCAGCAGCATCGCGACCGGCTTGCCGACGATGTTCGACTTGCCGATCACCACCGCGTCGAGCCCGACGAAGTCGTCGATCACGGTGTCGAGCAGCATCATCACCCCGAGCGGGGTGCACGGGACGATGCCGCCGGTGCCGGTCGAGAGGCGGCCGACGTTGACCGGATGGAACCCGTCGACGTCCTTCTCGGGGCTGATCGCGCCGAGCACGGTGCGGGTATCGATGTGCTGCGGCAGCGGGACCTGGCAGAGAATGCCGTGGACCTGCGGGTCAGCGTTGAGCCGCGCGATCAGCGCCAGCAGCTCTTCCTGCGAGGTCTCGGTCGGCAGACGGTGCTCGAACGAGACGATGCCGACCTTCTCGCAGGCCTTGATCTTGCGGCGGACGTAGACCTCGCTCGCCGGGTCGTGGCCGACGAGGATCACCGCGAGGCCCGGGCGCGGCTTGCCCGCCGCGACCAGCGCGTCGACTTCGGCCTTGGTCTTTTCGTCGAGCTGGCGGGCGATCGCCTTGCCGTCGATGATCTGTGCCATCTTACGAGTGCTTCGCGTCGTACTGGTTGATCCATTCGGCCGAGGCGGTCAGCGCCCCGAACGGGTAGAAGTGCAGCCGCACGCGGCCGTGCTCGCGGTCGCTGAGCTTCCTGTCGAGCGATTCGACCAGCTTGTCGGGGCCGGCGCTGCCGATGAGATTGGTCAGCGAGATGCCGTACTTCTTCATCACGCTGGCCGAGGCGCCGACGCCGCAGCGCTTGGCGAAGCCGAGCAGGCGCTTGATGCCCGCCGGGCCGGGGACGCCGAGGCGCACGGGCACGTCGATCCCGCGACCGCGCATTTCACCGACCCACTCGACGATCGCGTCGTCGTCGAACGCGAACTGGGTCACCACCAGCGGGATCATCCCGCCGGCGCGGATCGCGGCGATCTTGCGCTCCATCCAGTCCCACAGCTCGGCCTTGGTGTTGTTCGGGTGGCCTTCGGGGTGGCCGCCGATGCCGACGATCTCGATCCCGTGCTTCTTCAGCAGCCCGGTCTCGATGATCTGCAGCGAGTCGGAATAGGGGCCGACCGGCTCGGGCGGGTCGCCGGCGATGATGAACACGCGCCGGACCCGGGCCTTGCTGGTGATCTCGCCGAGGTACCAGTCGAGCTGCTCTTCGGACTCGAGGCGGCGGGCGGAGAGGTGGACGATCGGCTCGAAGCCGAGCTCGCGCACGAGCACGGCTGCCTCGACGCGCTGCTCCATCTCCTCGCCGGGCAGGAAGGTGATCGCGACCTGGGTGTTCGGGCGGATCAGTGGCGCCGCCTCGCGCAGGCCGTCGAGTTCCTTCGCCGTCATCTCGAGCGAATAGCCGTCGACCATGTTGCGGCGCGGCTTTTCCCAGTCGGGGTGGATGGCGGCATACGACATCGGTTCGTCTCTCCTCTCGCTCGACCGGCGCCATAGGCGTTTCGCCGGCTGCGACAAAGCCTCTAGCGCGCGCGACGCTTTTCGGATAGACGAAAATTTCACACCTGCGAACAATATGCCTCGAGAGCGATGCTGCTATTCCTGCCCGGATTGATTTGCGACGCGCGCGCCTTTGCGCCGCAGCTCGCGGCTTTCCCGGATTCGCGCGCGATCGATGGTTACGGGACGGTTGATACGCTCGAGGGCATGGCTCGCGTCGTGCTCGAGCAGGCGCCCGAATCGTTCGACCTGTTCGGCCATTCGATGGGCGGCCGAGTCGCGCTCGAGGTGTTCCGGCTGGCGCCGAATCGGGTGCGGCGGCTGGCGCTGTCGAGCACCGGTGTGCATCCGCTCGGCGCGCAGGAGCCGGCCAGCCGCGCGGCGCTCAAGGCGATCGGGCACGAGCGCGGCTACGAGGCGCTGGTCGATACCTGGCTGCCGCCGATGGTCGCCGACGCCAACCGCGACACGCCGATCTATGCCGGGATGCGGCAGATGTGCCTCGACGCCGGCCAGGCCGTGTTCGACGCGCAGATCGCCGCGCTGCTCGCCCGGCCCGAGCAGGAGAGCCTGCTCGCCGAGATCCGCTGCCCGACGCTGGTGATGACTGGCGCGCTCGACACCTGGAGCCCGCCGGCGCAGCACGAGGCGATCGCCGGGCGGATTGCCGATTCGACGCTGGTCATCGTGGAGGGCGCGGGGCACATGCTGCCGCTCGAGGCGCCCGAAGCGGTCAACCAGGCCATTGCCGCCTGGCTCTCGAAGCCGGCGAACGACCCCATTCCCGACCGTCAACCCGCCTTAGGAGAGGCAAATCGATGACTGAACAGACTCTGCAGCAGAAGCTGGACGCGCAAGCCGACCTGGTCGACTTCCTGCGCAATCAGCAGGTCGGCCCGAACGTCTATCCGGGCGTTCCGGCCGAATACTCGAACTGGCGCAACGAACAGCGCGCCTGGGCCAAGACCGCGGTGCTCTTCAACCAGAGCTACCACATGGTCGAGCTCTACGTGCGCGGCCCCGACGCCTTCGCGCTGCTCGAGTATACCGCGATCAACAGCTTCAAGAACTTCACGGTCAACAAGGCCAAGCAGTACGTGCCGGTGACCCCGGACGGCTACGTGATCGGCGACGTGATCCTGTTCTACCTTGCCGAGAACGAGTTCAGCCTGGTCGGCCGCGCACCGGCGATCGAGTGGGTCGAGTTCCACGCGCAGTACACCAAGCCCGGCGGCGGCAAGTGGGACGTCACGGTCGAGCGTGACGAGCGCACCGCGCTGCGCACCGACGGCAAGCGCAAGAACTACCGCTTCCAGCTCCAGGGGCCGAACGCGATGAAGGTCCTCGAGAAGGCGATGGGCAAGGCTCCGCCCGAGCTCAAGTTCTTCAACATGGCGCACATCGACATTGCCGGCAAGGACGTGATCGCGTTGCGCCACGGCATGGCCGGGCAGCCGGGCTACGAGCTGTTCGGACCGTGGGAAGACTACCAGGCGGTCCACTCGACGCTGGTCGAGGCGGGCAAGGACTTCGGCCTCGAGCTCGTCGGCGGCCGCGCCTACTCGTCGAACACGCTGGAATCGGGCTGGCTGCCGAGCCCGCTGCCCGCGTTCTACACCGGCGACAGCCAGATGATGAAGGACTTCCGTGCCTGGGCTTCGGGCAAGTCGTATGCCGGCATGTGCTCGATCGGCGGGTCGTACGTCCCCGACAGCATCGAGGGCTACTACCTGACCCCGTGGGACATCGGCTACGGACACATCGTCAAGTTCGACCACGAGTTCATCGGCCGTGAGGCGCTCGAGCGGATGGCGAACGAAAAGCACAAGCAGAAGGTCACGCTGGCGCTCGACCCGCAGGACGTTCAGCGCGTGATGAGCTCGCTGTTCACCAAGGGCGAGCGCGCCAAGTACTTCGAGTTCCCGAGCGCGGTCTACGCGATGCACCCGTTCGACGAGGTCAAGTGCGACGGCAAGGTGATCGGCGTGTCGACCTGGATCGGCTACTCGTCGAACGAGGGTGCGATGCTCAGCCTGGCGATGATCGATCCCGACTACGTCGAGTTCGGCAAGGAAGTGACGCTGGTGTGGGGCGAGCCCAACGGCGGCACGAAGAAGCCGACCGTCGAGCCGCACGTGCAGACCGAGATCAAGGCGATCGTCTCGCCGGTCCCGTACTCGGAGGTCGCCCGCAACAACTACGCAGACTCGTGGCGCCAGACCGGCGTCGGCGTGAATACGCTGGTCGACGCGTAAGCGTTTCGCGACCGGAAAACGGGAGGGGCGGCCGCCGCGAGGAGGCCGCCCCTCTTTTCGTTCCGGCAACAACCGTGTTCCTTGTCCGGCGCTTGCGCGTTACGGTCGGGTCGTGATGAAGCGACTGATCCTGGCCCTTGCGCTGGTGCTGCCTTTTCCGGCCGGCGCGCAATCCGCGGGCGACGCGGCGCCGGTCGCCCGCCCGGCGACCTTTGCCGCCGAGATGCTGGCGGGTTCATGGGCGCTGCGGATCGAGGGAACAGTGGTGTTCCGGTTCGATCTCGAAAAGTCCGGCGACGGCTGGACCGGCAGCTGGATCAAGCCGCGCGCGTTCGCGACCGACGGGGCGATGTTCCGCGACATCGTCGGCCCGCCGGTCGAGCAGACCGCGCTGCGCGGGCGCGCGCTCGGCGACTGGGCCGAACTGACGTTCGGCGATGCCCGGCCCGGAGCCGTGCCCGACGTGTTCCGTTTCCGGCTTGTCGGACCCGACCGTGCCGAAGTGATCTACGCGGAGACCGGGCTCGCGCCGTTCGAGCTCGAGCGGGTCGAAGCCGACACGCTGCCGGGTCCCTGGACGCCGGGGAGCGTCTACCGGCGCGAAGGCGTCAGCCCCGGGCCGCTGGTGACCTTCTCGCTGCCGCAGTCGGTCGTCACGCCGCGCCGCGAACCGGCCGAGCCCCCACCGCAGGAACGGCCCGCGATGATCGGCCGCTAGGCGCTTTCGAGCAGCCCCGTCGTCCGCTCGAGCAGGTCGATCGCGCGGCCCTTCACCGCCTCGTCGAACCGGGCCTTGGGGATCGCGACCGAGAACGCGCCGATCGGCTCGCCGGCGATCGTCGCCAGCCGGCCGATGCCGGCGATGCCGAGGCTGAATTCCTCGTCGGTGAAGGCGTAGCCGTCGGCGCGGACCTGGGCGATTTCCTTGCGCAGGGCCTTCTCGGAGATGACCGTCGAGGGCGTGAAGCGCAGCCGCTCGGTTTCGGCGAAGTAGCGGTCGAGTTCGCTCTCGGGCAGCGCGGCGAGCATCGCCTTGCCCGAGGCGAGCGCGTGCATCGGCAGGCGGTTGCCCGTCGGCACTGCGTAGCGCAGCGCCTGCTCGCTCGATTCGGTGACCAGTGCCTCGACGTCCCACTCGTGGCGGACGAAGAAGCTGGCGGTCTCGTTGAGCTGGACGCGCAGCGTGCGCACCAGCGGCGCGGTGCGCTCGGCGAGGGTGAACGCCCCGTCGCGCGCCTGCAGGCGCTGGAGGCCGGGCCCGGCCGAGTAGCGGCGCCCTTCGCGGACCAGGTAGCCGCGGTCGACCAGCGTGCCGAGCAGGTACGACAGGCTCGATACCGGGATGCCGAGCGCGAGGGCGATTTCCTGCGCGACCATCGGCCGGTCGTGCGCGACGACGTACTCGATGATGTCGAGCGTGCGGGTCGCCGACTTGACCTGGCTCGATTGGGCCCCGTCCGCCATCAGCCGATCCTCCTGTCCGCGATATCCGCCCCCTCGCGCAGCGCGGCGAGCTTCTTCCACGCCACCGCCGGGTCGATCTTGCCATAGCCGGCAAAGGTGCCGAAGCCACAATCGGTGCTGGCGATCACGCGGTCCTTGCCGACGAAAGCGGCAAAGCGCTCGATCCGCTGGGCGATGAGCTCGGGAGTCTCGATGTAGTTCGAGCAGGTGTCGACGAGGCCGGGGGCGAGCACCTTGCCGGCCGTGTCGGCCGCCTTCCAGACGATCCACTCGTGCTCGTGGCGCGGATTGGCGGCCTCGAACAGGATCGTTGCCGGGCGCGCACGGAGCACGATGTCGATGATCCTTTCGAGCGGGATGTCGAAGTCGTGCGGGCCTTCGTAGTTGCCCCAGCACACGTGCATCCGCATCGCCTCGGGGGCTATGTTCGCGGTGGCGGCGTTGAGCGCATCGACGTTGGCTGCGATCGTCTTCAGAAATTCGGCCTCGCTCAGATCCTGGTAGCCTGTGTGGCGGCTCATCGCGAGATCCGGGCAGTCGAGCTGGAGCTGGAACCCGGCGGCGGCGATCGCCTCGTACTCGGGCCGCATCGCCTCGACGAGATCGGCAAGGTAGGCTTCGTGGCTCGGGTAGAACCGGTTCGGCTGGAACGCCGTGATCAAGCCCGGGCTGGCCGCGTTCATGAAGGCGGCGACGCCTTTCCCATGCCGCTCGAGCGCGGTGCGGAAGCGGCGGATGTCGTCGTGGAGCGGCTGCAGGTTGACCAGCTCGACCCTGGCGATGGCCGAAGCGCGGGTGAACTCCTGCGAGCCCATGATGTGACTGAGCTTCTTCGCCAGCTCGGGTACCTGGGCGAGGTCGAGCGCCGGCTTGCGCGGGCTGTGCCCGCCGAAGCCCGACAGGCGCTCGACCACGTAGGTCGAGTAGCCGACCTTGCCGAGCTCGCCGTCGCTGACCACGCTGACGCCGGCCTCGACCTGCCTGCGCACGGCCTCGTCGACCGCGGCCTGAACCAGGCGGTCGAATTCCCCGGCGTCGTAGGGCTCGCCCTTGTCGCGGGCGAGCAGGAGCGGCACCAGCTCGGGGCCGCGCGGGAGACTGCCGACATGCGTGGTCCGGATCATGTCCAGCGTTATTTCAGATATGCGAAATTGCCGCAAGTGCGAAAAACTGCTGGATCAGGGGGCCGGCTCCCCTGCGCAGTTTCGCGGCGGGCTAGCCGACCAGCGCGCAGCCGACGCTGGCGATCTTACCATCCCTCAGATGGTAGTGAATGTACTGCCGCATCTCCTGCACCGCGCCTCTGGCGATCGGAAAGAACTGCTGCATGCCGCGCGCGTCGAGTGCTTCGCGAGTGAGGTCGACGAAAGCCTCGATGCGCACCAGCGCCTCGACCGCAGCGAGGTCCTCGCTCGAGGCAAACCGCTCGACGGTGACCGTCTCGTTCACGTGGGCGTGGAGGAAGGTATAGAAGTCGCGCAGCTGCTCGCGGGTGGTGATCTCGATGCCGAAGAAGGCCATGCGCGGGTTCGCGGCATAGAAATCGAACACCGCGTCGTAGTCGCGCGCGTTGAACGCGGCGACGTAGCGGTCGTAGTCCTCGCGGGTCATTCGCCTGCGGCTCCCTCGCCCGTTCCTTCCCATCCGGTCGGGGAGTTCAGCGGCGCCTGGAAGCCCATCGCTTCGATCTCGTGGACCTTCCCGTCGGCACCGACCTTGAAGATGTGCGCGGCCGGGAGATCAAACGGCTCGAACGGAAACCGGCTCTTGTCGTAAAGGATTTTCGAGCCGTCGAGCGCGGTGACCTCGTAGGGCTCGAAGTCCATCGGGTGGCGGAAGTGGCTGAGGCCCATGACGAGGCCGGTCACCGGGTCGGCTGCGAAGACCCGCCGGTTGTCGATCGAGGTGATGTAGGCCATCGCATTGCTGTCGAGCTGGCCCTTGCAGTCGCGCGCGATCGGCGCGGTGTTGTTGTTGGGGCCCGGGCCGACGCGCGGTCCGGGGCCGGCGGTGACCATGCCGTTCTCGTGCCGCTCGCAGTCCTCGGCGAAGGGCATCAGGCTGCCATCGTTGTCGTCGAGCGCCGGGTAGTAGGTCGCGCCGATCGCGATCAGCTCGTCGCTCGTCTTGCGGCTGGTTTCCGGCACTTCGGCCAGCAGGCCGGGACGGACGGTCTGGAGGTTGGCCATCTGCGATTCGCCGAGCGGGGTCGAGGCGTCGATCGCCGCGTAGAGGTGCTCGGCTTCGACGATGCTGCCGCGGGGATCGAGCTTGAGCCGGACCGCGACGATCGTCGGCTTGCCGTCGCGCTCGACCATGCCGAGCCAGCCCGCGGTCTGGCGCTGTTCGTCGGGGACGACGATGCTGAAGTCGGTACCCTTTCCGGTGACGTCGGCCCACAGGCCCTCGCCGGGGCGGATGCGCTGCAGGTTCTCGACGATCACGACCTCGTCGGAGAACGGAATGCCCTCGACCGACTTGCCCTCGATCCCCGCGACGTACTTGTCGGTCAGCTCGATCAGGCAGGCGCGATCGCACGCCGGGCCCTGCTCGCTGGCAGCGCTGCACGCTGCCAGCGCGACCGACAGCAGCCCAACCGCCAGCTTCCGCATCGTCCTCTCCCTTGTCCCGAGCGAGTCCCGGCTCGCCTTGCCAGCCATCCTAACGACCGTTAGCAACACGGCAAGCCTTGGGCGCGCCCGGACGGGCGAAGACGAAGAGCGGGCGGGGTGGACGGGTGACTGAAAGTTTCGATTACATCGTCGTCGGCGCCGGCAGCTCCGGCTGCGTGGTTGCCGCGCGGCTGAGCGAGGATCCGGCGAACCGGGTGCTGGTGCTCGAGGCCGGCGGGCCGGACAACCACCTTTACCTCAAGATGCCGCTCGCCTTCCTCAAGGCGATGCCCGATCCCCGGTTCAACTGGCCCTACTGGACCGAGCCAGAACCGCATCTCGACGGGCGGCGCATGCCGCTGCCGCGCGGCAAGGTGATCGGCGGATCGGGCTCGATCAACGGCATGTTCGCCATGCGCGGGCACCCGCTCGACTACGACCAGTGGGCGCAGATGGGCGCGAGTGGCTGGTCCTATGCCGACGTGCTGCCGTACTTCCGCAAGCTCGAGGACTCGTGGCGCGGCGAGAGCCCCTATCACGGCACCGGCGGCCCGGTGAAGGTGCGGCCGATCGATTCGCCCTACCTGCTCCACGAGGAGATGATGGCGACCGCCGAGGCGGCCGGCTTCGCGACCACCGACGACCTCGCCGGTGAGCGCCCCGAAGGCTTCGCCCGTGGCGAGCAGACCGTCGACGGCCGCGGCCGACGGGTCAGCGCGGCAACCGCCTACCTGAAGCCGGCGATGGGCCGGCAGAACCTCGACGTGCGCTCGGGCGTGCTGGTCCGCCGGCTGGTATTCGAGGGCAAGCGCTGCGTCGGCGTCGAGGTGGATCACGGCGGCGAGCCGAAGGTGATCCGCGCGCGGCGCGAGGTGATCGTCTCGGGCGGCGCCTACAATTCGCCGCACCTCCTGCTGCTCAGCGGCATCGGCCCGGCCGGGCATCTCAAGGACCACGGTATCTCGGTCGTCCACGACAGTCCCGGCGTCGGCCGCAACCTGCAGGAGCATCCGTGCGCCAGCCTCGAGTTCTGGGCCAAAGACAAGGTCACCTTCCTCAACCAGCTGCGCTGGGACCGGATCGCGCTCAATTCGCTGCGCTGGCTGCTGACGGGCCGCGGGACGATGGCGACGCAGGTCAACTCGTGCAATATCGTCGTGCGCACCGCGCCGCATCTCGACCGGCCCGACCTGCAGGTCATGGTCAACCCGATCCGCTTCGACGCGGCGCCGTGGGGACCGTTGCTGCGCAAGGAGCAGGAGCACGTGTTCTGGGCCGGCGTGGTCCAGCTCCATCCAGAGAGTCGCGGCTGGGTCGAGCTCAGGAGCGCAGACCCACGCGAGGTCGCCGCGGTCACGCTCAACGTGCTCGCCGAGGAGGCCGACCGCGAGCAGATGCGCCGCGCGTTCCGCACCACCCGGGCGATCTACAATACCCGGCCGATGGCCGACCTGATCGCCGGCGAGAAGACCCCGGGGGTCGAGATCGACGATGACGACGAGCTCGACGCGTTCATCCGCGCGACCTGCTATGTCGCGCAGCACCCGACGAGCACTTGCGCGATGGGCATGGGCGAACGCTCGGTGGTCGATCCCGAGCTGCGCGTGATCGGCGTGGAAGGGCTGCGCGTGGCCGATGCCTCGGTGATGCCGACGGTGCCGGGCGGGAATACCAACCTCACGTGCATCATGATCGGCGAGAAGGCGGCTGACCTGATCCGCGGGCGGTCCTTGCCGCGGGCGGAGCTCGGGGAGGGACAGTCCCTTTCCGAAGCAGAACAAACCAGGGGACAGTCCCCTAGGGGACAGTCCCTCTCGGGAGAGCCGTCCGCATGAGCCGAACGGCGCAGGAGGAGGCCAACCTCAGGCTCGTGCTCGACATGTTCGAGCAGGTGCTGAACCCGATGGACTCCGCCGCGGTCGACCGGTTCATTTCCCCGGCCTACATCCAGCACAACCCGGCGGTCGCGCCGGGGCGCGAGAGCCTCAAGGCCTTTCTCGACACGATCCGCGAGCAGACCCCCCAGGCGGTGCACGACATCAAGCGTGCCTTCGTCGACGGGGATCACGTGATCGTCCACTATCACGTGCGGCGGTGGCCGGGCGACACCGGCTGGGCGGTGATCGACATCTTCCGCATCGAGGACGGGATGATCGCCGAGCACTGGGACGTGATGCAGGACGTGGTCGAGGGCGGACCGAACCCGATCGGGGTGTTCTGATAGGCGCCGTGGGCACGCATGGGGGGGGAGATTACACAGCTGGGGTTGGAGTCAGGGGCAGGCCATGCGCTTCACGGATAAGGTCGTCGTCGTGCTCGGCGGCAACAGCGGGATCGGGCTGGCGGCGGCGCGGGCCTTCGCTGCCGAGGGCGCAATAGTGCGCCTCACCGGGCGGCAGCGCGAGACGATCGACGCCGCGGTCGCGGAAATCCCCGGCTCGCGCGGGTTTCAGGCCGACATCGCCGACCTTGCGGCGATGCGCGAGGTCTATGCGGCGATCGGCGAGGGCGACGGGCGGATCGACGTGCTGTTCATCAACGCCGGCATCGGCGGGTTCGCCCCGCTGCGGGCGATCACCGAGGACGCGTGGGACCAGGTCCACTCGGTCAACCTCAAGGGCTGCGTCTTCGCGCTGCAGCAGGCTCTGCCGCTGATGGGCAAGGGCGGCTCGGTGGTGGTGACCGGCTCGATCGGCGCGCACGGCGCACTCGAGGGCAACGGTACCTATGCCGCGGCCAAGGCCGGGCTCTACATGGCGATGAAGGTCTTCGCCAAGGAGCTGGTCGGCGAGGGCATCCGCATCAACGTCGTCAGCCCCGGCCCGATCGACACCCCGCTGCTCTACCGCAACCCGGGCATGACCGACGACGACGTGGCCCGGCTCAGGCAGATGATGATCCAGAACATTCCGATGCACCGGATGGGCGAGGCCGACGAGGTCGCCCGCGCGGTACTGTTCCTCGCCAGCGACGAAGCCGCGTTCATCACCGGCGCGAACCTGTTCGTCGATGGCGGCCTGATCGAGTTGCGCTGATGACCGAGTTTACCGACACCACCCCGTTCGCCGCCCCGTTCTCGACGCTCGACAACCCGCGGCTCGAGTTCGTCATGGAAGTGCGACTGACCTTCCCTGAAGTCCACACGATCGTGCCGCATCCCAACGGCGGGATGCGCACCGCGGTGCTGGTCCAGGGCGGCACGTTCGAAGGTCCGCGCCTCAGGGGCCGGGCGATCCCCGGCTCGGGCGGCGACTACGCCTACTTCCGCCCCGACGACGTCGCGGTGTTCGACGCCCGCTACCTGCTCGAGGAGGAAGACGGCACCGTCATCCTGCTCAACAACCGCGGCTTCCTGTGGGGCCGCAAGCCCGACACCATGCAGCGCCTGCGCGACTGGGCGTTCAACAATGGCGAGCCGGTGCCGCACGAGGAGTACTACCTGCGCGGCAACCCGACCTTCGAGTGCCCGGTCGGCAAGCACGACTGGCTGACCAAGCACGTGTTCATCGGCGTGGGGGAGCGGCGCGCGGACGGGAATTTGCTGCGGTATTACGCGCTGGTGTGAGGGGGAAGGGGCCCTCATCCAGCTTTGACCAGGGCCTGCCACGCAGACTTGGGTGAGCGCTCCTCCCTACTCCTCCGCCGAAATGTCGTAGTCCGGCCGCGGCGCGTACGTCGCCATGTAGCGGTCGGGCAGGCCGCTGTCGGCAATCACCACGCGCTTCTTGATCCGCCACTGGCCGTCCTGCCGGACCAGCAGGTCGTATTCGCGGCCCTGCTCGAGCAGTTGCGGAGGGTCCTGGATCGCGGTGTTGAGCACCCCGGTCCAGAAGAACGAGGCAGTCGCGATGTCGCCGTCGACGTCGATCACCGGGTTGCTGATGATCATGTGGAACGTGCCCTGCGCAGCCGGGGCGTCGGGCTCCTCGGCATTTTCGGCGTAGAACGCCTCGACCGCCTCGCGCCCTTCGGAAACGATTCCGTTGACGTCGAACACTGCGTCCTCGGTGTAGAACGCGCCGAAGTCCTCGGCGGCGTCCTGGCGGCCGAAGTTGCCGTAGTAGCGCGTGACCATGTCCTCGATGGCGATGCGGTCGGCCAGTTCCGAACCGGCAGCCGCACCTCTGCCGTTCGCCGCGAGCCCCGGCACGTGCGGGCCGACCAGTGCCCCGACGACGAGCCCGCCCAATGCCAGCGCCCCGGCTACCCAGTTCCTGACCATGATCCTCTCCTCCCACCGTTCGGAGCGAGAGTGCCGATGCGGGACGGCGCGCGCAAGCGTGGACGAGCTTCGCGCATTCGCTGGACACGCGTCTGCAGACAAGGTTAGCTTTCGGCCAGCGGGACGGTCCCTTCGCCAAGTTCAGGACTGCCAGCGAATACAGAACATAACGCTAGGGGGAGTTCTCACGCATGTCTGCATATCTCGCGCTTGCCGTCACGGTCGGCCTGCTCGCCGTGCTTGATACCTGGTTGTTCGTCGTTCCACTCGCCACCACGCTTCCGGGCCTGGTGTGGATCTCGTTCATTGCCTGGGGCTGCCATTACCAGTCGGGCGGCGGGGTCAAGGGCAGCACGACGGCTGCGGTCGGCATGAGCTTCGGCGCGCTCGTCGGCATGGTCGCGGTGCTGCTCGCCAACGGCCCGCTTGCCGGGGCCGGCGATTTCGCCGCGCCGATCGCCGTCGGCCTCGGCGCCGCGGTGATCTGCCTGGCTAGCAAGCTGCCGCCGCTGGCGGTCATTCCGGCCAGCGTCTACGGCTTCGCCTCCGTCGCCGGGCCGATCCTGCTGGCCGGCATGAGCCCGACCGAGGCGATAATTCCGACGATCATCTCGATCGTGATCGGCGCCGCGTTCGGCTACGTTTCCGAGTTGCTCGCCAACGCGCTGACCAAGAAGGCGCCGGCGGCCTAGCGACCGGCTCCGATCCCGGGCTGGCGGGCAGCCGGTCGCCAGCCCGCAATTGGACGCTCCGCGCCAGTCGCCGAACGCCAGCCCGTTGGCGCGCTGGCGGGCGCAACGTCGGGCGGGTTCTTCCGATCCTCCTCGAGCTCGTCCGAGGAGGTGGCACGCGCCGCAGGTGCCCGACAGAGGGGCAGCAGCACTGCGCCGCGTTACCCCTCCCCGAGCAAGCCCGGGGAGGATCGCATGCTGCTAAGGCGTGCCGCCGGGGCCGGCTTCGGAGGGCTTCTCGCCCTGCCTGGCCCACTGCTCCTCGCGCAGCTTCTGGAACCGCGGGCTGGTAGCGGTGATATAGCCGCGGATCTGCACGTTGCCCTCGTGGCAGGCGTATTCGTAGAATTCGTAGTTCGGGTTGCGCTGCCAGGGGATGTCGATCTTGTAGGGCTCGGTCAGCATGACCGGGTCCTCGACCCAGGCTTCGTAGCGCATCTGATCGGGGCCCATCGGCGTGATCCGCTCGGTCAGCTTCATCTGCGCGCTGTTGGGAGTCACGCCGTTGCTCATCCCGGGCGTGAAGTTGGTCGTCTCGATGACCAAGGTGTTGCCTTCCCAGTGTCCGCGCGACCAGCCGAGGTAGTTGTGCACCTCGGGCGGCGGCGGCTCGCGGCCGTCGAGGTAGATCAGGCGGGTCTCGTGGACCATCTCGATCGCGATCACCACGAGGCCCGGGCTCTGCATCACGCGGATGCCCATGTTGTAGGCACCGGGCAGCAGCGAGGCGGGCAGGCCGCGGGTCAGGCAGCGGTCCCAGATGCCGAAGTCCTCGAGCGAGTCGAACACCTCGGTGTTCCAGGAAGTCTTGACCGCGGCCTGGGCACGGCGACCCTCCTCGGTCGGCGCCGGGTAGCGGCCGTTGGCGGGCTGGGTGACCATCGAGGTCTGCCACAGCGGGAAGCCGTCCTCGCGCCAGTGGCCCATGCCGAGGATGCCGAGGCGGTCCTGCGCCTCTTCGAGCCCGGCGCGCTGCTCGGCCTGGCCGAAGCGCTCGCGGTATTCCTCTTCGGTCCACTCGGTGCGGGTGCCGAGCTCGGGCGGACGCTCGCGCGGGGTGGCCGCGAGGTAGTCGACCGGCCAGAACCCGCGCAGGTCGGGATCGCCCCACGCGGTGCGCGGCACCTCCCATCCGGGAGGCGGGGTGCGGTAGTCCTTCGGCGACGGGAGCGGGTCCTCGGCGAGGGCCGGCGCGACGAGGGCCAGGCCAAGCGCGGCAGCGGCAAGCAGGCGCAGCTTCATGATCTCTCTCCCCGTTTCCGGCGAGTATGCCCGAGACGCGCCGAGTTGCAACCGCAACGGCCGCGCCACGCACGGCCCAGCCGGGCTTGGGCACGGTTAAGCGCTTGTTGATTGCAATTCCCAACTGATTTAGTTGAGATAGTGCTGCCTGCCCCGGACAGGCAGGTCACAGTACTGGCCCACGCGACAACGCCGGCTCGTGCTCTTCTGGCAAAGGAGAATACGAATGGCTTGGCCTTCAGACTTCCGAACAGCCCTCCGACCCGGCGATCCCGAGCCGCTCGTGCTGCTGGTCCCGGGTCTCAACGACAGCGGGCCCGACCACTGGCAGAGCCACTGGGAGCGCCAGCTCGACAACTGCGCCCGGGTCGACCTCGGCTCGTGGGACGACCCGCACCGCAACGCCTGGGTCAACCGGCTCAACCTGGCGATCCAGCGCGCCGGGCGGCCGGTGATCCTCGTCGCACACAGCCTCGGCTGCCACGCGGTCGCCTGGTGGAACGAGTACGAACGCCCCGCGGCCGACGGCCCGGTGCTCGCCGCATTGCTCGTCGCCCCGCCCGAGGTCGAGGGCAGCAAGGTCGACCGCCGGCTCGCGCGCTTCGCCCCGGTGATGCGCACGGCGATGCCGTTCCCCTCGATCGTCGCGGCAAGCCGCAACGATCCCTACATCGCCTTCGAACGCGCGCGCCGGCTCGCGCGAATCTGGAAGAGCCGCTTCGTCGATGCCGGCTGGCTCGGCCACATCAATGCCGAGTCGGGCATCCACGCCTGGCCGTTCGGCCAGTTCCTGCTGCGCCAGCTGAAGTCGGCGGTCGAGCCGCTGGCCGCGCCGCTGGTCGCGGGCGGGCATTACGAGACCGTGCTGCAGGCGCAGGGCAAGCTGCCCGCGGCCGCCCGCTGGTGAGGCGATCCTCCCCCGGACGGGGGAGGATACCTCCCTATCCCGTCAGCCCTTGAGCTTGCTCGCCTCGAGCCTGGCGCGGCTGACCCAGTTGCCGTGGACCTGGCTGCGCAGCGCGAGACCGGTCTTGACCCTGGCGATCGGCCCCTTCTCGACCTCGTCCGCCTCGATCACCCACAGCTCCGACGAGTAGTCGTGCGGCGCCACGGCGCCCGGAGGGCCGTTCGGAATGTCGACCACCGACAGCAGCCAGCCGCCGTGGTTCGGATCGCGCGACGGCACGTGCGCCGGCTCGCTGATCGCCGCGCCCGGGGGCACGCCCATCAGCGAGAGCCGCCCGTTGCCGGGCTCGATCCGCAGCAGCGCGTTGAAGTTCACGCCGACCGGCCCGCCGACCATCGGCGGCCCGCCCTCGGGGTTCATCGACAGGTACCAGGCGCGGTTGTAGGCGCGGCCCTGGTCGGTATCGGCGAGCCGCGGCAGGTCGCCCGGAGGGCCGAGCCGGCGCTCCTCGATCTGCGGGTCGGCCTTCGACATGTCGATCGTCCAGCGGGTCAGGGCGCCCTGGATATCCTGCTGGTCGCGGTGAATGCCGCCGGCCTCGCGCATGAAAGAGAACGCGTTGGTGTCGGTCAGGCACAGGTCGATGTGGACCAGGTCGCCGTCGTCGTAGGCGTTGACCTCGTGGAAGCACGACACGCCGACCGGACCCTTGATCCACTTCATCTCCTCGACCTTGCCGTAACGCGGCATGATCGCGATCCAGCTCTCGAGGTCCTGCTGGTGCGCCCAGTGCGCACCGCCGGCCTTGATCCGCTCGAGGTCGGCGGTGGTCGGGAAGATCGGCCAGATCGCGTACTTCTCGGTGATCACGAAGTCGTGGATCGTCGCGCAATAGGGCTGCTCGAACCACTGCTCGGAGACCAGCCGTCCCTCGGCGTCGGCGATGCAGTAGGCGATGTCGCGGCTGCACAGCCCGCCGGCCTCGTAGCCGAAGAAGAACAGCTCGCCGGTGATCGGGTCGATCCGCGGGTGCGCGGTGAAGGTCTCGGACTTGAGCGTGCCGTAGTAGTCCCACTTGCCCGCGGTCTCGAGCGTATGCGGGTTGATCTCGTAAGCGCGCCCGTCTTCCTTGGTCATGACCAGGCGCCCGCCGTGCCACACGGGGGTGGTATTGGCGACCGTGCGGTCCATGCCCGCGACCGACGGATCGTCGGTGAACGGGTTGCGGTAGCGCCCGAACAGCGCGCGCCGCGCCTTCTTCTCCGCGAGGTAGCGCTCGGTCTCGACGTAGCGGATGTCGAAATCGACCGCGCCGCCCTCGATATTGAAGCGCGCGATCATCCCGTCGGCGTTGAGCGCGATGTCGTCCTCGTACATCGGGACATGTGCGTTGTCGGGGACCGCGCGGAAGAACGCGCCGTCAATCTCGGCCGGAATCTCGCCTTCGACCTCGAGGTCGCGGACGGAAATCTCCATCCGCCGCGGGGTGTTGCTGCCGATGAAATGTATGGTCTGCGGAAAGGCATTCATGGCCTCTTGCTCTCCCCATGATTCTCGCGTGGATTGACGGTAACGAGTGTTATAATTGTTGGGAAGGGTAGCGGGCTTTGCGCGCGCTCAAAGGGGACGAAGCGGTGCCGAGGCGAACCGAAGGCAGCGAAAAGGCAGCGATGCTCCACCTGCTGCTCAAGCTGACCAACCGCCTGATGGCGCCGTTCTCGACCCATCTTGCCCACCGCTACCGGATCAGCCTCAACGAGTTCCGCCTGCTGATGACGATCGGCGCGCTCGGCCGCACGGCGAGTCACGAGCTGGCCGAGGTCACCGGGGTCAACGTGATGAGCGTGAGCCGCGCGGTGGCGACGCTGCAGCGGAACGGGCGGATCGAGGTCGTCCGCGACCCGGCCAACCGCCGGCGCAAGTGGCTCAGTCTGACCGATGAGGGCCGGCGACTCTACGAGATCATGCGGCCGCAGGGGGAGAAGGTCGCCGAGTACCTGTTCTCGGACCTCGACGAGCGCGAGGTCGCGCAGCTGCGCTCGACGCTCGAGCGGCTGATCGTCACGCTCGAAGCCAGGGACGCCGAGGGGCGCTCGCTGTTTCTCGAGCGCACCAAGCCGGACTCGCGATCCGCATGACCGAGGAAGAGCGCCGGGCGATCGAGCTCGACTGCGAGCGGCTGATCAAGCTCTACGTCAACCTCAACGACGCGCAGGACTGGCCCGCGGTCGCCGCGCTCTACACCGAGGACGCGCGCTTCGCCCGCCCGAGCCAGCCCGGCGTGTTCATCGAGGGCCGCGAGGCGATCCTCGCCAGCTTCCTCGCCCGCCCGCCGCGCGCGCAGCGGCACGTGATCGCCAACACCGTGGTCGACGTCGAGGACGAAAACCACGCACGCGCGTTCAGCGTCATCGTGCTGTACATGGGCGATGCCGCCGAGGACGGCGGGTTGCCGGCGATGGACCCGAAGAGCCCGCTGGTCGGAACGTTCACCGACCGGCTGGTCCGCACGGCGGAAGGCTGGCGCTTCGCGGAGCGGATCGGCGGGCTCGATTTCAGGCCGTAGCCTCGGGGCGCACGGGCACCGCGAACGAAGCGACCAGTGCAACCAGCTCGGGCTGGCGATGGACGCCGGTCTTGTCGAAGATCCGCAGCAGATGCGTGCGAACGGTGGCTTCGCCGATCGCGAGGCGCTCCGCCGCCTGCTTCACCGTTTCGCCCCTGACGATGCAGGCCAGCACTTTCGCCTCGGTCGGCGTCAGGCCGAACAGCGAGGCGACGATCTCGCACGGATCGCGTTCCAGTCCGCGCGGCCCGGCCAAGATCGCGACCGTCTGCGGGGCGGCAGTCGCCGATCCGACCTCGATCGGCAGCAGGTACAGCGTCAGCAGCCGCCCGTCCTCCATCGCCAGCGGCAGGTCCCGGCCGTGGGTCTGCACGCCGTCCTGATCGAGCAACTGGGCGACGGCCCTGGCGAAGGCATCACGGACCGCCGCCCGCGCGAGCCACAGCCGCCCCGCGCGGATCGCGATCTCGTCGGTCGTGCCCAGCAGGTCCTCGGCCGCCGGGTTGCGCCACAGGACTTCGTGCCGGGCAGAGACGAGGAAGACCGGCGCCGAGAGGCGCCGCAGCACGGTTTCGAACGTGCGCGCGGTCACCTGCCGCAGGTCGAGCAGGCGGGAGATGGCGACGGCCCGCTGCAGGTGGGGGATGAGCAGCCGCATGTCGTTGACGTCGGCCTGGCGGATCGGGCCGGCAGTCTCGTGCCGGCCGAGCCCGAGCGTGCCGAACATCTGCCTGTCGCGCGCGAGCCCGACGCCGATCACGTCGATCAGCCGCTGCGGCCGGCTCCATTCGACGTAGTAGCGGTTGTGCTCGCTGCTGGCCTCGGAGTTGACCCAGCTGAGCACGAGAGGCTCGTCGAGCGGATGGCTCGTCAGCGTCTCGAGCCCGCCCCACTGGTCGATCACCTCGCGGCCGTACTGCGCCATCAGGCCGAGCCAGGGTTCCTCGATACCGCTGGTGATGTTCAGCGGGACTTCGCCCGACTGCAGGTCTTTGAGTGACAGCGAGGCGTTGCAGAACCGGAGCGCGGCGGTGATCCTCTCGAGCGCTCCCGGCCAGCGACCGGGGTCGAGCGCCGCATCGTAGATCAGGCCCACGATCTCGCTCAATTGACGCGTGGACAGCACCGAATTCCCCCTTCCCCGTTCTTCGCCGAGATAGGCCACGGCCTCACTCCGGCCAATGCCTGCCGGGTCCACCAATTGGTGGACGCGCCGCGCGCGGCAGCGGCGCTAGGTCCGCACCGCGACGCGGGGGACCGGCCGGACGCGCAGGAATGCCGGGCCGGTCACGAGGAGCCTTCCCGCGGGGGAGGGAGTGATCTTCGGTGAGGACGAAAGCGGTAATCCTGAGTTGCGCAACCCTGCTTGCGGCCGCTCCGGCGGCCGAGGCGCACCATTCCCGAGCGATGTTCGAGATCGGCAGGGCGGTCGAGCTGACCGGCACGGTGCGGCAGTTCCAGTGGACCAATCCGCATTGCTACATCCAGCTCGTCGTCACCGGCGCGGACGGGACCGAGCAGGAGTGGAGCCTCGAGATGGGTGCGCCGATGCACCTGCAGGGACGCGGGTGGGGGCCGCGCACCGTGAAGGCGGGCGACCGTATCAGGGTGACGATATTCCCGCTGCGCAACGGGCGCCCGGGGGGCGAGCTTCAGGCCGCGACGACGCTCGGCGGCCGGCCGCTGGGGAAGGTCTCGTGAGGCGCCGGGCACGCGCGCTTGCCGCGCTGGTCGCGCTCGTCGCCGCCGATCCGGTGGCTGCGCAGGAGCCCGCCGCCGACTGCCGGCCCGCCGACCTCGCGGCGCTGGAGGGCTGGAACGGGGTATGGATCGCGCAGGATCTCCTGGCCGACATCAACGGACGCGAACCCGCGGGCGCCATGGAGTTGACCGAGGCGGCCAAGCTGATCGGTCTCGAAGCGCCATGGACGCCCGAAGGCTGGAAGCGGATGGGCGCGGCCCTGCGCCTGGGTGTGAGCACGACGCAGGCCGGCTGGGCCTTCCCGGTGATGATGAGCTCGCCGGCGCCGTTCACGATCGTCATCTCGCCCACCGTCACGGTGATCGCGAGCCAGTATCGCGAGATCCGCTACGTCTACACCGACGGCCGGCCCCATGCGCCGGAGGAGGAACGCTGGCCGACCAACTGGGGCGATTCGATCGGCTGCTGGGAAGGCGACACGCTGACCATCGACACGGTCGGGGTGAAGTACGATCCGGAGTTCAACTTCGTGGCGCCGCCGCTGTCGGAGAACGCGCATTTCGTCGAGCGCATCCGGATGACCGGCCCGGACCGGCTCGAGTCCGAGATCACGATCACCGATCCCGAGTATCTCGAGCGCCCGTGGCAGGTACACATGGTCTACCTGCGTCACCCGGTGCTGACGCGGCTGGTCCACGAAAGCGACATCTTCGCCAACGACCGGACGCAACCGGGCGAGGGCATCGTCGCCGACGCCGGACCGAGAGCCGTTCTCGACCCGTCATACCTGCCCGAGAAGGAGCCCGAGCTCACCGCCGAGCAACTCGACCGCGTCGCGGGCCGCTACGCGTTCAACGAGCAGCCGCTCGAGCTGGTGGTCGAGAGACGCGGGAACCGCGTCGTTTTCAAGGCTCCGCCGGCCCTGAATTTCTTCCTGCCGCTGTACGCCCGGGATCCGCTGAACTTCGTCGCCGTGGATGGAGGAACCTTCCGGTTCCCGACCGACGATCGCGGCCGCGTGATCGGCTTCGAGGGTACAAACCCGGCCGGCGTGCCGATGACCGGCAGGCGGATATCGCGGTGATGCCGCACCGTCTCGCCGTGCCGGGCTTTCCGCCGGGGCGGATACCGCGCTAGAGGGGAATGGTGACCGAACCCAGGCTCCTCTCGGGTGGCAATCCGCAGATCCCCAAGGGCGAGGGTGACGCGCCGGTGCAGGCCTATATCGCGGCGATGCCGGGATGGAAGAGCGAGGCGGGGGGCAAGCTCGACAGGCTGATCGAGAAGACCGTGCCCGGCGTGCGCAAGGCGGTGAAGTGGAACTCGCCGTTCTACGGAGTCGAGGGGCAGGGCTGGTTTCTCAGTTTCCACGTGTTCACTAGGTACATCAAGGTGAGCTTCTTCCGCGGCGCCGACCTCGACCCGTTGCCGCCGGTCGGTTCGAAGGACCCGAACACGCGCTACGTCCATATCGAGGAGGGTGGGCCAGTGGACGAAAGGCAGCTCGCCGACTGGATCCGCCAGGCGGCGGCCATTCCGGGATGGATGATCGGATGACGGTCACCAGCTGCCTCCCCGTCGTGCCGAGCGCCGACCTCGAACGCAGTCTCAGGCTGTGGCGTGAGGGGCTCGGCTTCGACAATACGTGGTACGAGGAACGGCGCGAGGGACGGCTGGTCGGCTGCGGCATCGGCAACGGTCGGATCAGGGTCCTGCTGAACAGGCGCGCCGGCGCCGCGGACAGGCCGAACGGCTACGAGGGAGTGCGCTTCTACTGGGCTCCCGAGGACCTCGACGCGCTGCGCGAGCGCCTGCTGCAGCTCGGCTTCGCGCCCGGCCCGATCGAGGAGCGCTACTACGGCCAGCGCGAGTTCACGCTGGTCGACGACGACGGGTTCGATCACTGTTTCGGGGTACCGGTCGAAACGGAGGAACTTGCGGAATGAGCGGCGACAGCCCCTCCGCGGAGATCGACGCCAGACTGGCGAGCCTCGGCGACTGGCGCGGCGAGGCGCTCGCGCGGATGCGCGGGCTGATCCGCGAGGCCGATCCCGAGGTGATCGAGACGGTCAAGTGGCGCAAGCCGTCAAACCCGGGCGGTGTGCCGGTATGGGAGCATGCCGGGATCCTGTGCACGGGCGAGGTCTACAAGAACTATGTCAAGCTGACTTTCGCCCGGGGCGCGGCGCTCGAGGATCCGGCGGGGCTGTTCAACGCCGGTTTCGGCGGCGGGACGCGGCGGGCGATCGACATCCGCGAGGGGGATACGGTCGATGCCGAAGCGTTCAGGGCGCTGGTGCGCGAGGCGGTAGCGCTGAACGTGGGGGCGAAGGGGTAAGGGGCTCTTAGTCGAGGTTGGATGAGGGCTCCGCCTTCCGCCGCACAGCCAACGCCGCCGGCACCGCCAGTGCCACGACGACGCAGGCCAGCGCCGGAAGCGCGGCCACGCCGAGGAAAGTCCGCGGGGCGACCCCGGCGGCGAGCATCGCTGCGCCGAGCGGCGGGCCGGCGAAGGCGCCGAGGCGCGCGACGAGCACGCCCATGCCGACCGCGCTCGACAGCAGCCGAGCGGGAAACAGGTAGGCCGCGAGTCCGGGCAGCACCATGCCGCCCGCGTTGGCCCCGCCGACGCCGACCATCAGCAGCAGCGTCCAGCGCAAGGGATCGGGCGCGGTCAGGAAGATCGCGGCGAAGCTCGCGGCCATGGTCCCGAACAGCAGCATCAGCGCCGGGCCCTTGCGCCAGTTGTCGACCAGCGCGCTCGCGCCGATGCCGATCGCGAGGCCCGCGAGGTTGGCGACCCCGGCTACCCGTGCCGCGTCGTCGAGCGTCAGCCCGGCGCCGGGCAGCACGGTCGGCAGCCACGAGTTGAGCAGGTAGAGGTTGAGTGCGTTGAGCGCGAGCATCGCCGCGAACACCGCAAACGGGAACAGCCAGGGAGAGCGCAGCAGCGCGAGCTGCGGGAGCTTTCCTGCGGCCTCCTTCGCCGGGCCGCCCGCATGCACCGGTGCGCCGCCTTCGAGCGCGAGCCACAGCGCCAGCGCCAGCAGCGTCGCCGCCGCGCCCGGCACCAGGAACAGCCCCTGCCACCCGGCCCCGGCGACGATCGGCGGGGCGAGCAGACCGGCAAGCGCGAGACCGAGCGGGATCCCGGCGGAGACCACCGCCATGATCGTCGCCCGCAGCCGCTCGGGCGCGAGCTCGGCCGAGAGCGCGCTGACGTTGGGCAGGCAGGCGCCGAGCGCGAGCCCGGTAGCGAGCCGCCAGGCCAGGAATGCGGGAATGGAAGTGGCCGTGGCGGTCCCGAGCGTGGCGAGGCCGGTCGCGAAGCAGCCAGCGACGATCAGCGTCCGCCGCCCGAACCGGTCTCCGAGCGGCGCGATCAGCGCGCCGCCCGCGCCGAGGCCGATCAGCAGCGCGGTGAACACCCAGCCGAAGCTCGCCGGGGCGAGGCCGAGCGCGCCCTCGAGCCGCGGGACGGCAAGCGACATCGCGGCGATGTCGAAGCCCTCCATGACGAAGACGCCTCCGAGGAGGATCAGCGCGGCGAGGCGGCGGGTGGGGGTCACGCGAATACCCCCCTCCCAGGCGGGGAGGGGGTCGGGGGGTGGGGGAGCGCGGCACCGCCGCGCGTCGACGCCAGCGTCGAACACCCCCACCCTGCCCTCCCCCTAAAGGGGGAGGGGGGTCGTGTACTGAGCTTGCGCATCTCCATGACTTTCATCCCTCCCACGGGCTCGGCATGCGGTACGGCACCGTGTGGAACACCGCCTCGACCTGCTCGATCGCACCGTCCCTGATCTTGAACGCTTCGGCAAGGTAATAGGAGTGCGGGCGGCGGACCGGACTCGACACGCGCGTGCCGTCGGTCAGTTCGTATTCGCCGAGACGCCCCGAGTGGTCGATGAAGCCGTAAGCGAGCACGATCCCGCGCTCGATGTCGACCAGCGGGAAGCGCCGGGCGCGCAGTTCGTCGTCGTAGCGGTACCAGCCGAGCGCGAACTGCGCCTCGCAGCCCAGCCGGGCGATCGGTAGCGGGAACTCGGCATTGTTGGTCGTCTGCACGCCGTTCTCGACCCGGTTGCAATGCGGGTGGAAGCGGGTACGGATCGTGCCGTCGTTGCGCTCGATCGTCTCGAAGTAGCCGTTGGCGATCCGCACCAGCTCCTCGCGCGTGGCGCGCTCGGCTTCGGGCACTTCGGCGAGCATCGCCGGCTTGTCTTCGAATTTCTGGCCGAGGAACGGGAAGCCCTCGTCCTTGTTGCGCGCGACGACGATCTCGCACTCCGCGATCGCCCCTTCGCGCAGCCGCAGCCGGATCGCGCAGGGGCTGGTCGCGTCGGTCTCCTCGACGCAGGTGAACAACGCGACTTGCCCATGGCCCGCGTCGGCGAAGCGCAGATCGTAGGGCCCGAGCGCGGTCAGCGTGCCCCACAACCCGTCACCGGGATCCAGCGCGACGTTGTTCTCGGTGTAGAGCAAGTCGGGCGACCAGCCGACCTGCGCCGGATCGCGCGCGGCGAGCGCCTCCTTGAAGCGGTCGAGGGCCGCGTAGAGCCCTTCGCGTGTAGTCAAGGCCCTCTCCCTTTGCTTGACTTGGCGCGGTGCTAGCTCAAAAGTAACGGTCGTTAAAGTCGCGCGGCAGGCGGCGGGAGAGGTAATGGATCCGGCAGGCAAGCTGGCCGTCGTCACCGGCGGCAATTCGGGGCTCGGACGGGCGACTGCCGGGGCGCTGCTCGCTTCGGGGGCCGAAGTCGTCTCGCTCGACCTCGCCGGCAGCCCGCCCGAAGGCGCGCGCATGATCGCCTGCGACGTCGGTGACTGGCAAGCGGTGCAGGCCGCGGCGGCGCAAGTCGCGGGGCCGGTCCACCTGCTGGTCAACTGTGCCGGCATCGGCGGTCTCGGCCCGATCGCGACGCCCGAGGGGCCCGGCGACATCGACGCCTTCCGCCGCGTGGTCGAGGTCAACCTGCTCGGCGCCGCCTACGTCACTGCCGCCATTGCGCCGAAGATGATCGCCGCGGAGCCCGACGGCCCCGACGGCGAGCGCGGGGTGATCGTCAACGCCTGTTCGATCGCCAGCTTCGAGGGCCAGGAAGGCATGGGCGCCTACACCGCCGCCAAGGCCGGGCTCGCCGGGCTGGTGCTGGTCTGGGCGCGCGACCTCTCGCGCCACCACATCCGCGTCTGCGGCGTCGCACCGGGGTTCATGGCCACGCCGATGGTCGCCGGCGTGCCCGAGCCGGTCGTCACCGAACTGCTCAGGAACGCCGAATTCCCCCGCCGCCCGGGCCGGGCCGACGAATTCGCCGCGGTGGTCGAGTTCATCGTCCGCACGCCGCTCATCAACGGTGAAGTGATCCGGCTCGACGCGGGCACGCGCCCGCCCGCACGCAGCAGCTTCGGAGCGAACTGAGATGGCCGACGATTTCCTCCCGCCCGGGTTCGATGCGGCGAAGCTCGCCCAGGCGCAGCGCGCGTTCGAGAGTGCGCTCGGCGCCGACAGGGTGTTCTTCGAGCCGCTCGACCGCACCGGATACAAGGACAAGTTCGCGATCGACGATGCCGCGCACGTGCCCTCGGGCGCGATCGCACCGACCAGCGTCGAGGAAGTGCAGGCCGCGCTGCGGGTCGCCAACCAGTACCGCGTGCCCATCTGGCCGATCAGCCGCGGCAAGAACCTCGGCTACGGCGGCTCGGCCCCGGTGCTCACCGGCAGCGTCGTGATGGACCTGTCGCGGATGAAGAAGATCGAGTTCGACGAGGAGTTCGGCACCGTGCTGCTCGAACCCGGCGTTGGCTTCTACGACCTCTACGACTTCATCCGGAAGAACAACCTGCCCTACTGGCTGTCGACCCCGGGCAACTCGTGGGGCTCGGTGATCGGGAACGCGCTCGACCGCGGGGTCGGCTACACCCCTTACGGCGAGAACACCAAGAACCTGTGCGGACTCGAGGTCGTGCTGCCGACCGGAGAGGTCGTGCGCACCGGCATGGGCGCGTTCTCCAAGGCGCCGACCTGGGGTGCCTATCCGTTCGGCTTCGGCCCCGGTTGGGACCAGATGTTCGTCCAGTCGAACTTCGGGATCGTCACCAAGGCCAACATGTGGCTGATGCCCGAGCCCGAGAGCCTGATGGGCATGGATGTCGAGTTCGACCGGCCCGAGGACCTGAAGCCGCTGGTCGACACGATCGGGCCGCTCAGGCGCGAGCGCGTGCTGCAGCAGAGTCCGAGTATCGGTAACTGGCTGCGCGCGGCCGCGGTGCTGACCCGCCGCGAGGAATGGACCGACAAGCCCGGCGCGCTCGACGACAGCGTGATCGACGCGATCCGCCAGCGCTTCGGGCTCGGGTGGTGGGGCGTCTCGCTCAGGCTCTACGGGCGCGAGGAGGTCAATAAGGCAGCCTACGCGATCCTCGAGAAGGCGATGAACGCGATCGACCCGCTGTTCATCCGCAGCACGATGTGGCGCAAGGGCGAGCCGATGGAATATTCGGGCTGGACCGGCACGCCGATCACCTTCCCGATGCAGAACGTCAACTGGTACGGCGGGCGCGGCGGGCACATCGGCTTTTCCCCGATCATCCCGCAGAACGGCAGCGCGGCGCTCGCCCAGTTCCAGCGGACCTATGCCCGCTACAAGGAATACGGGATGGATTACCAGGGCAGCTTCGCCTTCGGCGAGCGCCACCTCGTCAACGTCAACGCGATGCTGTTCAACAAGGACGATCCGGCGATGATGGCGCGGATCGATCCGTTCTTCCGCCAGCTCGTCGCCGATGCCAAGGAACAGGGCTACGGCGAATATCGCACGCACCTCGATTACATGGACCTCGTCGCCGAGACCTACGACTGGAACGGCGGGGCGCTGCGCAGGCTCAACGAGCGTGTCAAGGACGCGCTCGACCCCAACGGTATCCTCGCGCCGGGCAAGAGCGGGATCTGGCCGAAGGGGCAGGGCCGCAGGGCGGGAGAAGGGGCATGAGCGAACGCACGCAGCGCAGCCGTCGTCATCCGCGCGAAAGCGGGACCCGCGTCCCGCTGGCATGGCTGCGGCGGCACGCGATCCCGGCCTTTGCCGGGATGACGGGGACGGGATTGGCCGCCACGCTGCTCGCCGGCGCCGCGATTGCCCAGGCGCCGCCCGCTCCGCCGCCGACCACGCTCTCCAGCCGCTCCGGCGCCGCCGGCGGCGAGGCGCTGTTCCTCGAGCACTGCGCGAGCTGCCACGGGGAAAACGGCATGGGCACCGGCCTGCTCGCGCGCCGGATCCAGCCCGCGCTGCTCGAGGCGCGCGACAACCTGCCCGCCCAGTACGTGATCGTCGCCGTCCGCCAGGGCATCGGCAACATGCCGGCAATCCCGCGCGGCGAAGTCAGCGACGAGGAACTGCAGGCGATCGCCGCGTACCTCGCGGCGGGCCCGCACGAGGCGGCGCAGTGAAGGCGACGCGGCGCGGGGTGCTCGGCGGCGCGGTCGCGGTGTCCGCCGTGGCCGGGGCGCCGCGCGTGGCCGCGGCCGCGAGCGGCGGCCCGGTGCTGCTGCACGATGCCTCGCTCGAAGCCGGCCGCCGCTTCGCCGCGGCGTATGGCGGCGAGGCGCTGCCGATCGAGGGCGACCGCATCCGCTTCGCCCGCGCGGTGTTCGCACGGCAGCCGGCTTATGTCGTCGGCGTGAGCCGCCCGGCCGACGCGCTGCTGATCGAGGAGGTCGCGCGTGAGGCGGGGTATATGCTGGCTGACGACCGGACCGTGCGCGAGATGACCGCCGAGGCGCAGCCGCTCGACCGCGGGCTGGTGCTGGGGTGGGTGTTCACGAGGAAGGGCTAAGGAGCCCTCATCCAAGCTCCGGTAAGGTCCTGACGGACCTAACCTCCGCTATCCTTCTCCCACCAGTGGGAGAAGAGAAATGCCTGACAATCTCGCGCCGATCCTTCTCCCGCTGGCGGGAGAAGGATACGCAGACTTAGCCCCGAAGGGGCTTAGTCGGAGTTGGATGAGGGCCCCTTGAATCTCGAGGGCAAACTCAGCCCCTCCTGCAAGATCGCCTCGAGCACAGCGTCCGTGTTCCCCAGCGCATCGTTGTTCCAGAACCGGATCACCCGATACCCCAGCTCCTCCAGCCGCGCCGTTCGCGCAGCATCTCCCTCGGCCGTGTGCTGTCCGCCATCCAGCTCGACCACGAGGCGCTTCTCGGCGCAGAGGAAATCAACCACGTAGCACCCCACTGTGGCTTGGCGTCGGAACTTGAGCCCGCTAAGCCGCCGATCGCGCAGATGCCGCCAGATCCTGCGTTCGGCGTCAGTAGAATTTCGCCGCAGCGCTCGCGCAAAGCGATTGGTCGATCCAATGGTCATGACGCCAGCTTACGGCATCGCGGCTCTACGCTTCGACTCGAACCGCCTCCATTACGGAGCTTTGATAAAGCCGCAGCTCACCGCCGGATGATCAGCGAATCCGGCCGCTTGCGCGGGACCCATTGCCCGCGGCCGGGGAAGTTCTTGAGCACCTCGCCGTCCCACAGCCGCACGGTGCGGCGTCGGAAGCGCCATTTGCCGTCGGTGCCCTTGACCGCGTGGTCGTCGTACCAGCCGGTGAAGCGCAGCAGGTAAGGCGGCTCGCCCTCGCATTCGGTGACGAAGGCGAAGCTGCGCATCTTCACGCTGCCGTCGGCCTGCGGGCGGTACTGGGTCTGGGTGACGTGGTGCTGGCGGCCGGGGAAGCCCGGGGCGTTGGCGTAGTGGGCCATCAGGCCGCGGATGCCATCGTGCCCTTCCCACACGTCGGGCTCCTCGAACACCTCTTCGCTCATCACGCAGTCCTCGGTGAAGCAGGCGACAAGCGCTTCGGCATCGCCGGTGTCGAGCGCCCAGGAGTAATCGGCGATCAGGTCCTGCAGGCCGAGGCGGTCTTCGATCGAAAGCGCGGTCATGGTCTCTCCCGTCTTGTTGCCACGACCGTAACACCCGTTATGATTGCCGCCAAGAACGGGAGGGACCCTTGGGCAAGATCATCGTCACCGGCGCCTCGGGCCAGTTCGGCAACGCGGCGGCCCGGCAATTGCTGGAACGCGTGCCGGCGGAAGACCTCGTGCTGCTGAGCCGCACGCCGGACAAGCTCGCCGACCTCGCGGAGAAGGGCGCGAGCGTGCGTTACGCCGACTTCGACGATCCCGCCTCGCTGGGACCGGCGATGGAGGGCGGCGAGACAATGCTGCTGATCTCGACCGTGCGCGTCGGCAGCCGCGTCGAGCAGCACACCGCCGCGGTCGAGGCGGCAAAGGCGCAGGGCGTGAGGCACGTGGTCTACACCTCGCTGCTCGGCGTCCGGACCCCGAACAACCCCTCGGTCGAGGGGTTCGACCACCTCGCCACCGAGCGCATGATCGAGGCCTCGGGGCTCGCGTGGACCCACCTGCGCAACAGCCTCTACGCCGAGGCGGTGGCGAGCGCGATGGCGATTCCCGCGCTGCAGGCCGGGCACAAGCCCGAGAACGCCGGGCAGGGCCGCGTGCCGATCGTCAGCCGTGACGACTGCGTGGCGATCGCGGTCGGCGTGCTGACGCAGGAAGGGCACGCCAACAAGGCCTACGACGTGACCGGCCCCGAGCTCTGGACCCTGCCCGATGCGATGGCGCTGATTGCCCAGATGGCGGGCAAGCCGATCGAGGTCGAACTCGTCGATGACGAGGGCATGTTCGCCTACTTTGATTCGCTCGGCGTCCCGCGCAAGGCATCGGACGTGGTCCCCGACGGGCCGATCCCGTGGGCCAGCGAGGGCATGGTCACGTTCGGCCAGTCGATCCGCGAAGGATTCATGGACGTGCTCTCGGACGACGTCGAGCGGATCACGGGCCGCAAGCCACGCACGCTGCGCTCGGTGCTCGAACAGCACAAGCACCTCTGGCCCGCATGAGCTTGCTTGCCCGCCTGCGCACCAGACTCCCCCTCCCCGGCGGGGAGGGGGTAGGGGGAGGAGGAGCGCGGCGAGCGCCGCGCGTCGGCGCTGGCGTGGTGCACCCCCACCCAACCCTCCCCCTCAAGGGGGAGGGCTTCTCGTTGCGTGGGCTCGCTGGCGCGGCGCTGCTCGCCCTCGCCGCCTGCACCCAGGGCTCCGATGCCCTCGAAGTCGACAGCCCGGTCATCGGCGCCGCGGAAAACTGGGACAACCCTGGCGGCGACTGGGCGGGCAGCCGCTTCTCGCGGCTGACCGACATTACCAGGGAGAACGTCGGCGAGCTCGGGCTGGCGTGGGAATACGACCTCGGCACAGCGCGGGTGCAGGAAGCGACCCCGGTGGTGATCGACGGGGTGATGTACACCTCGGGCAATCTCGGCCGGGTCTACGCGCTCGACGCCGCGACCGGCGAGGAGAAGTGGCGCTTCGAGCCCGAGGTCGACATGCAGGCCAACCGCGCGGCGTGCTGCGACCAGGCCAACCGCGGCGTCGCGGTGGCTGACGGCAAGGTCTTCGTCGCGTCGCTCGACGGCTGGCTCTACGCGCTCGATCGGATCAGCGGCAAGGTGATGTGGCGGATCGACACGATCGTCGATCGCAGGCGCGCCTACACGATCACCGGCGCGCCCGAGATCGCCGGCAACCTGGTGATCATCGGCAACGCCGGCGCCGAGTACGACGTGCGTGGCTACGTGACCGCCTACGACGTGCGCAGCGGCGACCGGAAGTGGCGCTTCTGGACCGTCCCGCACGACCCGAAGGAGGGCCCGCAGGAAAGCGAGGCGCTCGAAAAGGCGCTCGAGACCTGGGACCCGGACAGCCGCTGGGACATCGGTGGCGGCGGCACGGTGTGGGACGCGATCCAGTACGATCCGGTGTTCGACCAGGTGATCATCGGCACCGGCAATGGCGGGCCCTATCCGCTCAAGACCCGCTCGCCGAAAGGCGGCGACAACCTCTATCTGAACTCGCTCGTCGCGCTCGACCGCAAGACCGGCGCGATGAAATGGTACTTCCAGGAGACGCCGCAGGATTCGTGGGACCTGACTGCGACCCAGCCGATGGTCTTCACCGAGCTCGAGGTGAACGGCGAGACCCGTCCGGTGATCCTGCACACGCCCAAGAACGGGTTCTTCTTCGTGGTCGACCGCGAAACGGGCAAGCCGCTCGCCGCCAACGCGCTGGTGCGCACGAGCTGGGCCAGCGGCTGGGACCTCGAAAGCGGCAGGCCGGTCCTGACGCCCGAGTTTTCCGATTACTCGACCGGGCCCAAGATCGTCTTCCCGGCGAGCTCGGGTGCGCGCAACTGGCACCCGGCGGCTTACGACCCGACGCGCAAGCTCTACTTTGCGGCGGTGGTCGACATGGGCAACCTGATGTTCATTCCGCCGGGGCAGGAGCGCCCGCCGCACCGCAAGAACGCGATGAACCCGGCCGCGGCGCTGATCTTCACCGCCGATCTCGAGGCGGCCCTGGGGACGCTGCCGCCGCCGATGCAGGCCGCGGTCAAGGCGCTGCCGCAGTGGCGGGAGGTGCTCGACAGGCCGTTCAGCTCCGAGCTCCGCGCGATCGACCCGCTGACCGGCGAGACCCGATGGGCCGCGCCGCTCGACGGCTGGCAGGACCGCGGCGGCGTGCTCGCCACGTCGAGCGGCCTCGTCATCCACGGCACGCTTTCGGGCAAGCTGATCGTGCGCGACGCCGACACCGGCGAAGTACTCAAGAGCATCGACACCGGCAGCTCGATCCTCGCCGCACCGATGACCTACAAGGTGGACGGCGTGCAGTACGTCGCCGTGCAGACCGGCTGGGGCGGGGGCGGCTGGGGCTTCGTGCCGCCCTATGCCGCGGCCTATGCGAAGGGCAACGCCAACCGCCTGCTGGTGTTCAGCCTCGGCGGCGGCGAGGTCCCGATCCCGCCCGACCTGCCGCCGCTGCAACCCGCGCCCGAGCCGCCCGCGCAGCTCGCCGGCGTGACGCCGGAGACGATCGCGACGGGCTCGGCGCTGTTCACAGAGACCTGCGCGATCTGCCACTCGAACCAGCCGCGCGCGCCGCTGCCCGACCTCAGGCGGATGCAGCCCGGAACGCACGAGGTGTTCGAGCGGATCGTGCTCGAAGGCCTGCTGCTGCCGAACGGCATGCCACGCTTCAATGACCTTCTCACGCCCGAGCAGGCGAGGGCGATCCACGCGTTCCTGATCGACGAGCAGCGCAAGCTCCGCGCCCGCGAGCTGCAGCTCCAACGCGAAGGCAAGCCGCTCGACAGCCGCAGTTTGACGATATTGTCGAGTTACTAGGAGAAGGAAGGAGCCCTCATCCAAGCTACGCTAGCTCGCTTCGCGAGCAAGCTTCGCTATCCTTCTCCCACCAGTGGGGGAAGGAGCCAGGCCGCAAGCGCCGTGCCCCTTCTTCTCCCGCTGGCGGGAGAAGGATACGGAGACTTGGCCCCGCAGGGGCCTAGCCGGAGTTGGATGAGGGCCCCGCCTTCGCCCCGAACGAGGAGACCCGCGATGACCCCCGAAGGCGTCAACATCAAGCATCCCGACAAGCTGTTCATCGGCGGCGAATGGGTCGCGCCGACGAGCGGCGAGCAGCTCGAGATCGTCAATCCGAACAGCGAGGAAATCGTCGCCCGCACGGCCGCCGCCGGCCCCGAGGACATGGACCGCGCGGTCGCGGCCGCGCGGCAGGCGTTCGATCACGGTCCCTGGCCGGCGACTCCGCCGGCCGAGCGCGGCGCGATCCTGATGAAGATGATCGACCACCTCGAAGCGAGGGTGCCCGAGCTTTGTGCGGCGTGGGTCGCGCAGGTCGGCGGCCTCGCGAGCTTCGCGCCGATCATGCACGGTGGCAGCATTGCCGGGCTGCGCGGCATCGCGGCGCTCGGCGAGAGCTTCGCCTGGACCGAGCAGAAGAAGGGGCAGGTCGTCGACACGGCGGTGATCGCACGCGAGCCGGTCGGCGTCGTCGTCGGCATCGCCCCGTGGAACGCGCCGTTCGGGATCATGGCCAACAAGGTGTTCTACGCGCTCGTCGCGGGCTGCCCGATCGTGATGAAGCCGTCGCCCGAGACTCCGCTCGAAGCCTACATCATCGCCGAGGCGGCCGAGGCCGCGGGCCTGCCGCCGGGCACGGTCAATCTCGTGCCGGCGGACCGCGAGGCGTCCGACCACCTGATCCGCAGCCGCGGCATCGACAAGGTCAGCTTCACCGGCTCGTCCGCCGCGGGCATGCACATCGCCTCGATCTGCGGTGCCAAGATGACCCGCTGCACGATGGAGCTCGGCGGCAAGTCGGCGGCGATCGTGCGCGACGACTTCCCGATCGAGGCTGCCGCCGGCATCCTCGGCAATACGATCACGGTGATGAGCGGGCAGGTCTGCGCGATGCTCAGCCGCGCGATCGTCCCCAGGCACCGCCACGACGAGCTGGCCGAGGCGATCGCGGGGGTGATGAGGGGCATCAAGATCGGCCATTCGGAGGATCCCGAGACCCAGCTCGGCCCGCTGGCGATGAAGCGTCAGCTCGAGCGGGTCGAGATGTACATCGAGGAAGGCCGAAAGTCGGGCGCCGACCTCGTCACCGGCGGCCAGCGCCCGGCACACATGAACAAGGGCTACTTCATCGAGCCGACGCTGTTCGCCAACGTCGACAACCAGAGCCGTATTGCCCAGGAGGAAATCTTCGGGCCGGTGCTGTGCCTGATCCCCGCCGAGGACGAGGAAGACGCGATCCGCCTCGCCAACGAGTCGAACTACGGCCTCAACGGCTCGGTGCTGACCACCGACCCGCAGGCCGCCTATGACATCGCGCGCCGAGTGCGCACCGGAGTGGTGGGCCAGAACGGCATGCGGATGGAGTTCGGCATGCCGTTCGGCGGCTTCAAGCAGTCGGGCATGGGCCGCGAGGGCGGCGAGGAAGGGCTGTGGCCGTACCTCGAGACCAAGACCATCCTGCTCGACGGGGCGCCGGCGCGGTTGTGAGGGGAGAGGGGAAAGGGGCCCTCATCCAAGCTACGCTAACCGCCTTCGGCGGTAAGCTTCGCTATCCTTCTCCCACCAGTGGGAGAAGGACCCGAACCGCGAGCGCTACACCTTCTTCTCCCGCTGGCGGGAGAAGGATACGAAGACTTAGCCCCGCAGGGGCTTAGTCGGAGTTGGATGAGGGCCCCTTCTCCTTCACCCCTCGAGCAAGTCCGCCGCGTCCTCCAGCCCGCGCTTCCGCGCGACTTGCGCTGGCGTCTCGCCCTCGGCGTTGCGCGCGGTTCGGTTGGCGCCGACCGCGAGCAGCACCTCGACCACCGCGGCCGCAGCGTCCTCGTCGTCAGGCAGCGAGAACAGCGGCGGCGTGCCGCGCGGCCCCGGCGCGTTCGCCAGCGCCGGTTGTTCCGCCAGCACTGCGCGCAGGCGTTCGGCCCACCCGGCCCAGGCGAGGTCGTGCGGGTCGCGGCTGAGCGGGGCGATCAGCTCGATCACCGCGCGGTTCTTCCAGAACACCCCGTGGCCGAGCGGGGTCGCGTTGTAAGGTCCGCCGCGCCGGTCGATGTCGGCGCCGGCCTCGATCAGCAGCCGGATCGCCTCGAGCGCGCCGGCCCCGGCAGCGCTGTGCAGCGCGCGCTGGCCGTTGCGCGCGGCGAGGTCGACCGGCATGCCGAGGCCGAGCAGTAGGCGCAGCACGTCGGTCCGGTTCTGCGCGGCTGCGGCGAGCAGCGTGCTCGGGTACCGGAGGAACCACGGCCGCCAGCGGGCCAGCCGGTGCGCCTCGGCCTCGTCAATCCGCAGGCATGCGGCCTGGAACGCCTGTGCACCCGACAACGCGGGAGCGCTGGCGCCGTGCCGCCGCAGCAGCGCGGCCATCTCGGAGAAGCCGTGCAGCTCGGCGACGTGGTGGTGCGGCTGCCGGCTGTAGGCGTTGCGCCCGTTCGGGTCGGCGCCGTGCGCCAGCAGCCATTCGGCGCGGGCGAGGTGGTCCTGGTTGACCGCGTTGCCGAGCAGGTAGTCGAGCGTGCTGCGCTCCGCGCCGCCGAGCGAGACCTTTCCCAGTTGCCGCCAGCGGTGCTCGCTGCCTTGCGCCATCGAATGCGACCACATGAACTCGAGCCAGCAGGTGTCGTCGCCGACGATCGAGGTGTTGTAGAGCGCCTGGATGTCGAACGGGTCGGCGCCGCGCTCGACCAGCAGCGCGGCCAGCTCGCGGTCGCGCGGGTGGGGACGCCGAACACCCTCGCCGAGCGCGATCACTCCGGTCAGCACCTTGAACGCGTTGCCCCAGCCATCGTCGAACGCGGCGTTGGGGTCGGCCCCCTGGTCGAGCAGCAGTTCCGCCAGCGCGAGCGCGTTGTCCTCGACTGCCGGAAGCGGCAATCGGCTGTAGGCGAGGTACTGCAGCGGCTCCCAGCCGTGCGGCCCGCCGTTCGAAGTCGCCGAGGTGGGATCGGCCGCCAGCCGGTGGCGGACCTCGTCGAGGTCGCCGAATGCCACGGCCGCGTGCAGGCCGTGGCGGGCGAGCTGGGGATGGCGTTGTGCGATCCGCGCAGCGGCGGCGCGGTCGCCGTCGTCCCACGCGCCGCGCAGCACGATCTCCACTAGCGCGTCGGCGTCCATCGCGGCGTGGACGCGTTCCTCGAGCGCCTCCTTGAGCTTCGCCCAGCCGCCGAACCCGTATTCGCGCGCAAGCGCCTGCTGCACGTCGCGCAGGCCCGGTTCGGACGGCGCGCCGGGCCAGGCGTCGCGCAGCCGTTGTCGGGCGTCGGCATCGCCGGTGCGCAACGCCTTGAGCCAGCGCTTCGCGTCTTTCCTGAAATTGTCGAGATTGGCCCGCGGGCCGAGCGTCCTGGGCATGGGACCTTCCTTCCGAGATCGCCTGGCGTCCGCTCGAGACAGGCCGGAAGAAGGTTGCGTACGTCCGGTGTCGAGTGGGTGGGAGCGAGCTCCCTTGCCGCGGACAGGTGGCGCCCCAGTGCGCTCTGAAGGAAGACTGAACCGCTCGCGCGAAGCTGTCAATTCGCGTCCGGCCCGCCCTTCCGCTTGGCAGCGTGGCGGCCTAGGACCGGTGACATGACGAGAGTGGGGGCAGCACGGATTTTCGGCGCCACGATCGCGGTGCTGGCGCTGTCGGCCTGCGGCGGCGGGCGCGACTACCGGCCGGTCAGCGACGTCCCGGTGCGGATCGGCCCACCCTACACCGTGCGCGGGACGACCTATACGCCCGCGGCGGACCCGAACTACGACCGCGTCGGCTACGCCTCGTGGTACGGGCCCGAATCCGGCAACCAGACCGCCAACGGCGAACGCTTCCGCCCCGACGGGATCAGCGCCGCGCACACGACCTTGCCGCTGCCCACTTATGCCGAGGTCACCGCGCTCGACACCGGGCGGCGAATACTCGTCCGGATCAACGATCGCGGGCCATTTGTCCGCGGCCGGATCATCGATCTTTCGCGCGGCGCGGCGGAGCTGCTCGGCGTCAGGGCGCAGGGCGTCGCGCCGGTGCGGGTCCGGGTGGTCGATCCCTCCGAACGCGACCGCGAGCGGTTGCGCGAGGGCAAGCCCGCACGCGAGCTGCCGCGGGTTTCCGAGGCCGAACTCCGGCGCCTGCGCACACGGCTTGCCGCGGAAGCCGGGCGCTAGGGTTCCAACGACTCGCCGCAAACGGGCGCCGTCCCGGCTTGCCTGCGCACCCGACGGCGCGCATGAAGTGCGGATGAGCGCGGGATCACAAGCGGTTCCGAGTCCGTCGAAGGCTCCCCGGCACCTGTGGGTGGTCGGGCTGTTGCTCGTGTTGTGGAACGGCTGGGGCATCGCGATCGCCATCGCCGCGCAGACCGCGAGCCTGCCGGTGCCAGACCCCGAGGTTGCCGCCTATTTCGCCGGACAGCCGTCGTGGTTCGTGCTGTTCGCCGACATCGGCCCGGTCGCGGGGGTGGCGGGCTCGGTCGCGCTGTTGCTGCAGTCCCGCTGGGCGCCCTGGCTGTTCATCGTCCAGCTCGCGGTGCTGCTGATCGGCAATTCATATGAAGTGCTGAGCGGGACCTCGCTGCTGCTGACCAGCGCCGAATCCCGCGTGAGTTCGGCCGTCATCATCGTCGGAGTCATCGGCGAGATCCTCTACGCCCGAGCGATGGGGCGGCGCGGCGTACTCTACTGAAGCGGCCGCCGGATCACAGCCGCTTGTCGTTCGGGTCGATCTTCGGGTCGCTCTTGAGCATCGGATCCCAGTGCTCGGCGATCTTGCCGTTCTCGATGCGGTAGAGGTCGAACCAGGTCGTATAGTAGGTCTCGCCGTTGGCGTCCTTCTCGGGGCGGACGAACGCGGTGGTCACGTAGTCGCCCTCCGCCATCAGGTGAATCAGCGGCAGCTCGAGCGTATCGCTGATCTCGCGCACGGGCCGGCTGGCGCGGACATAGTCTATCAGGCCCTGCAGGCCCTGAGTCGCGTTCGGGTTGTGCTGGATGTAGTCCTCGGCGATGAACTCGTGCGCCCGGTCCCAGTGGCCGCCCTGCAGCACAATCCGGTACATGTCGTAGACCAGCCGCTTGTTGGCGGCGAGCTTCGGATCGTCGCTTTCGAGCAGCGCGGCATGGTTCTCGGATACGACGGGTGGGACGGACATAGTCAACGACTCCTGCGCAGTGAGCGGGCTCGCGAGCGTCACCGAGATGGTTCCAAGCGCAATCAACGCGAAGCGCATTCTCGTATCTCCCTGCTTCGTCCCCGGTGTGCCAAACGAGGGGTGACGCGGCAAGCTTTCACCGCTAGGGAGCCGGACAAACGCAATTTGATCGAGGGTGAGGGCATTCCATGCGATTGAAGTACCTGGCTCTGGCATCGCTCGTCATGCCGCTTGCGCCGGCCGTGGCGCAAGAGGCCAAAGAGGACGAGGTGATCGTCGTCACCGGCCGGGGCCTCGAGGCGCCGCCTTCGGTGATCGCCTATTCGACCATCGAGCTCGACCGCGAGCAGATGCTTTCGACCGCCTCGGGCCAGATCGAGGACGCGCTGGGCAACATCGCCGGGTTCCAGCAGTTCCGCCGCTCGGACAGCCGCTCGTCGAACCCGACCGCGCAGGGCGTGACGCTGCGCGCGCTCGGCGGCAACGCGTCGAGCCGTGCGCTGGTGCTGCTCGACGGCGTGCCGATGCTCGATCCGTTCTTCGGTCACGTGCCGCTTTCGGCGCTTTCGCCCAACCAGCTCGACGTCATCCGGGTCACCCGCGGCGGCGGTTCGGGGCCGTTCGGCAGCGGAGCGCTCGCCGGCACGATCGAACTCGAAAGCGTCGATGCCGCCGAACTCGGCCTGCTCAGCGCGCAGGGCTTCGTCAACGACCGCGGCGACACCGAGCTCGAAGCGAGCCTCGCGCCGCAGTGGGACTCGGGCTTCGCGACCGTCAGCGGCCGCTGGGACCGCGGCGACGGGTTCCGCACGACGCCGAAGGACCAGCTGACCCCCGCCTCGGTCAATGCGGCCTACGAGAGCTGGTCGGCCAGCGGACGCGTGGTCCAGGCGATCGGGCCCGACATGCAGCTCCAGGTCCGCGGCCTCGCGTTCGAGACCGACCGCACGCTGCGCTTCCGCGGAGCAGACAACACGACGCGCGGCGAGGACCTCAGCGTGCGGCTGATCGGCCGCGGCGAATGGCAGTTCGACGCAATCGCCTATGCGCAGTGGCGCAACTTCTCGAATATTGTCGTCAGCTCGAATCCTGCGACGCCCAACCCGACCCTCGACCAGCGCGACACGCCGGCCTCCGGCCTCGGCGGCAAGATCGAGATCCGTCCGCCGGTCGGCGACGCCCACCTGCTGCGCATCGGTGCGGACTTCCGCCGCTCGGAAGGCGACCTCGCCGAGTACCGTTTCAACGCCGCGACCGGCGCCGCCAACGGCAGCCGCTTCGCCGGCGGGGAGAACAGCGACCTCGGGCTGTTCATCGAGGACGACTATTCGATCGGGCCGATCCTCCTGACCGGGGGAATCCGCGCCGACCGGTGGACCGTGCGCGACGGCTATCACCGCAACCTCGCGGCAAACGGCGCGGTGCTCGAGGATTCGATCTATCCCGACCGCTCGGGCTGGGACGTATCGTGGCGGGTCGGCGGAACGGCCGACGTCGCGCGTGGGGTGCGCGTGCGCGGGGCGGCGTACACCGGGTTGCGCCTGCCGACGCTGAACGAGCTCTACCGCCCGTTCGTCGTCTTCCCGGTCACCACCAGCGCCAACGCCCAACTCGCCAACGAGCGATTGCGCGGGTTCGAGGCCGGTATTGACGTGATCGCTGATCGCGGGGTCGAGTTCTCGCTGACCGCGTTCGACAACCGCGTGAAGGGCGCGATCGCCAACGTCTCGCTGACGCCGACCGAGCGGCAGCGGCAAAACCTCGACGCGATCGAATCGCAAGGGCTCGAGCTGGCCGGCCGCGTCGGAGACGGGCCGGTGCGGCTGTTCGCCACGGCGAGCCTGGTCGATGCCGAAGTAGAGGCGAGCGGGGTTCAGGCCGCGCTCGACGGCAACCGCCCGGCGCAGACGCCGTCGTTCGCCGCCAGCGCGACGCTGAGCTGGCAGCCGCGCGATGGCTGGAACCTCTCGGCCACGCTGCGCCACGTCGGCAAGCAGTTCGAAGGCGACCAGGAGGACGATCCGCTACCGGCAGCGACGACCGTCGACCTGTTCGCTCAAGTGCCGCTGGTCGACAAGCTGAGCCTGATCGCGCGGGTCGAGAACCTGTTCGACGAGACAATCATCACCCGCAACCAGGGTGGGTCGATGGATCTCGGCGTGCCGCTCACCGTATGGGGCGGGCTGCGCTACGGCTTCTAGCGTAATGGGCGGAGACCCCCGCAGGCAGCCTCCGCCCGGGCCGGCCGGCTAGCGGTCGTTCTCCCCTCGGCTTCCGCCGGGGGTGCCGGAGCGATCGCGCTCGTCGCGGCGCTCGCTCTGCTGCTCCTGCTGGCTGCCGATGCCGCCATGGCCGCCGCCGTATCCGGGCTGCTCGCCGCCCTGCTGGCCAGGAGCCTCGCCCTGCTGCTCGGGCTGGAAGTCGATATCCTGGCCTTCTTCGGCTTCGAACTCGACGCCGCGGTCACCCTGCGGGCGGTAGCTGCCGCCCTGCTGCTCCATCTGGTCCGCGCCGCTCTGGCCGGACTCGGTCGAACCGGGGTTCTGGCGTTCGTCATCGAAGCGACCGCCGCCGGTCTGCTGTTCCTGCTGGCGGCTGCCTGCGCCGGTGTTCGGCTGTTGCTGGCCGGGGTTCCTGTTCTGGTCGGTCATTTCTCGCTCTCCTAGTTCGCCGGGTGGCGATGCGGGGGCAACGGACCGGGCCGCCCGCTTATCCGTCCCGCAGTGCACCATCGCGCCCAAGCGGGCGGCGCAAGCGCCAGACCGCGAATGGGCGAGAAATGTTGCTATCGCGCGCGCAGTTGGCAGGTTAGCAGGCCGACAAAGGACAGGAGAGGACAGCAATGGCGTCAGCGGCTCCCGCGCAGGAAGCGATGCTCGCGGTGCGCAACCCGCGTACCGGGCAGGTGGATTTCGAGCTGCCGGTGTCGAGCCGCGCCGAGGTCGCTGCCAAGGCGGCGCGCCTGCGCGAGAACCAGCGGCAGTGGGAGGCGCTCGGCGTCGAAGGCCGCTGCGGGGTCATGGCCCGCTGGCTCGGTGCGGTGAAGGCGCGTGCGGGCGACATCGGCGAGGCCGACGCGGCCGATACCGGCGGGTGCCACACGAGCTACCTGCAGGGCTTCATCACGATGGGCAACATCGGCGGCTGGCTGGAGGACGCACCGAAGGCGTTCGAGAGCCTGAAGTGGCAGGGCATGAGCACCTCGATGCCGACGGTCGAGGTCGAAAGCCAGGTCGTCGCCTATCCGATCGTCGGGGTGATCAGCCCGTGGAACGCCCCGCTGATGCTGGCGCTGCTCGACGCCGTGCCGGCGTTGTTCGCGGGCAGCGCGGTGCTCCTGAAGCCGAGCGAGGTGACCCCCCGGGTGATCGAGACGCTGTTCGAGACCGTGCGCGAGGTGCCCGAGCTGGCGGCGGTGTTCGACTACGTGACCGGCCCGGGCGAGGTCGGCCAGGCGGTGATCGCCGAGGCCGACACGATCTGCTTCACCGGCTCGGTGCCGACGGGACGCAAGGTCGCGGTCGCCTGCGCCGAGCGGCTGATTCCGTGCAACCTCGAGCTCGGCGGCAAGGACCCGTGCATCGTCACCGCCAGCGCCGACCTCGAGCGCGCTGCCACCGCGGTGCTGCGCGGCGCGGTCTATGCGACCGGGCAGGTCTGTTATTCGGTCGAGCGGGTCTACGTGCACGAGAGCGTGCACGATGCCTTCGTCGACAAGCTGGTCGAGAAGGCCAAGGCCGTGCGGCTCAACGCCGACGATCCGCGCGCGGGGCACATCGGCCCGTTCACGTTCGCCCCGCAGGCCGAGATCGTGAAGCGCCATCTCGACGATGCGGTCGGCAAGGGAGCGAAGATCCTGACCGGCGGCGAAATCGAGAATATCGGTGGCGGACTCTACATGCGCCCGACGGTGCTGACCGGCGTCAACCACCAGATGCTGATCATGCAGGACGAGACTTTCGGGCCGTGCATCCCGGTCATGGTCTATTCCGACACCGAGGAAGCGATCCGCCTGGCCAACGACACCCAGTTCGGCCTGACCGCGAGCGTGATTGCCGGCGATGTCGAGGAGGCGAAGGCGATCGGCAAGCGGATCAACGCCGGCGGCATCTTCCTGCAGGACACCTTCCTGACGTTCGCCAAGCTGCGCACCTTCGGCTCGGACAGCTTCGGCTGCTCGGGCTACGGCGCGCCGCGGATCGGGCCCGAGAGCCTGCGCCGGTTCCTGCGCCGCAAGAGCATCCTGTCGCAGCACGGGCCGGTGGCGGACATCCAGAATGACCATCACCTGGGGAAGCAGGGATGAGGATTTCCGCAGCGGTCAGCCGGGGCGAGGGCCCGGCGCCGGTGATCGAGGAACTCGAGCAGGAAGAACCCCGCGCGGGCGAGATGCGCATCCGCCTGGTCGCCACCGGCATCTGCCACACCGACCTGCACGAACACCCCGGGCGCCATTCGCCGCAGCCGATCGTGCTCGGGCACGAGGGCGCGGGCGTGGTGGAGAAGCTCGGTGAGGGCGTGCGCGGGTTCGCGGTCGGCGACCACGTGATCCTGTCGGGCAACTCGTGCGGGCGCTGCCCGAGCTGCCTGAACAATCGCCCGACCTATTGCGATCTCGCGATGCCGCTGTGCTTCGGCGGCAAGCGGCTCGACGGCTCGACTGCGCTCAGCGACGCAGGGACGACGGTTCACTCGCACTTCTTCGGCCAGTCGAGCTTCGCCAGCCACGCGATCGTACCCGAGCGGACTGCGGTGAAGATGGACAAGGACCTGCCGCTCGAGAAGCTCGGCCCGCTGGGTTGCGGCGTGGTGACCGGCGCGGGCGGGGTGATCGAGGCGCTGAAGGTCGGCTTCGGCGACACGATCGCGGTGTTCGGCGTCGGCGGCGTGGGCCTCAGCGCAGTGATGGCCGCGCGGCTGGTCGGGGCCAGGCGGATCGTCGCGGTCGACCTCGTGCCCGGGCGGCTCGAGCTGGCGCGCGAGCTCGGCGCGACCGACACGATCCGCGCTGACGAGGAGGGCGTGGTCGAGAAGATCCGCGGCGTCACCGGGCGCGGGGTCGACTTCACCTTCAACACGACGACCGTGCCCGACGTGCACAGCTGGGCGCTCGAGGCGCTGGCGATGAACGGGACCGCCGGGTTCGTCGCCGCGCCGCGCGGCCAATGGGCGCCGCAGATGTTCGCCATGCTCGCCGGCGGGCGGCAGTTGCGCGGGATTCTCGGCGGCGACGCGCACCCGGGACTGTTCGTCCCCCGGCTCGCCGAGTTCTGGCGCCAGGGCCGGTTCCCGTTCGACCGGATGCTGACGTTCTACCCGTTCGCCGAGATCGAGCGCGCGTTCGCCGACGCGCATTCGGGCAAGGCGATCAAACCCGTGCTGCTGATGGAAGGAAGTGCATGACCCCCGACCTGCGTGCCAAGCTCGAGGCCCTCGGACGTGACCTGACCCCCGACATGCTCGGCGGCACCAACAAGCTGTTCGCCGAGATGAGCGCCGGGGTCGACCCGGCGACGAAAGTGACGCGCGACCTCGCCTACGGCCCCGATCCGCGCAACCGGCTCGACCTGTTCGTCCGCGAAGGGACCGCGAACGCGCCGGTGCTGGTGTTCGTCCACGGCGGCGGGTTCGTGATGGGCGACAAGCATACCGAGGGCAGCCCGTTCTACTCGAACGTCGGCGAGTTCGCCGCGCGGATGGGCTGGCTCGGCGTGCCGATGACCTACCGCCTCGCCCCGGCGCACAAGTTCCCTTCGGGGCCCGAGGACCTTGCCGCGGCGGTCGGCTGGCTGCGCGACAACGTCGCGCAATACGGCGGCGACCCGGACAAGATCGTGCTCAGCGGCCAGTCGGCCGGCGCGGCGCACGTCGCCGCCTATGTCGCGCACCGGCGCTTCCACGTCGCCGAACGCGGCGGGATCGCCGGCGCGGTGATGATGAGCGGCATCTTCGACACGCTCAACACGACGCCGAACGACTTCCACCGCGCCTATTACGGTGAGGAACGTGCGATGTGGGGGCCGGCGTCGATGCAGGCCGGGCTGATCGGCTCAGAAATCCCGCTGCTGTTCACGATCAGCGAGCTCGATCCCGGGGATTTCCAGGTCGCCGCGGCGCGGCTGGCGGGCGAATGGGGCGTGGCGAAAAGTGAGTTTCCGCCGCTCCACCGCCTCGCCGGCCACAACCATCTGTCCCCCGCGCTCAGCATCGGTTCGCCGGTGACTGACACGGAGGAGCTGCTCGCCGAGTTCGTCGGGCGAGTGACGGATTAGGGTCAGCCTTTGGCGCGGGATGGAGAGGGACTGTCCCCTTGGGGACTGTCCCGGTCGGGGCGCTGCGCGAGAGGAGGGACAGTCCCCGGTGGGGACAGTCCCTGTCGGCTTCAGTTCGTGCAGGCGAAGTTGGCCGGGTCGTTCGGGTCCCCGTCGCCGTCGTAGCGCGGGTATTGCGGCCAGGGACAAAGCGGGCGGCGCGTGCGCGTGCCGAGCCAGTCCTGCGCGACCACGCTCAGCGGCGCCTTGCCGCGTTCGACCCAGTCGACCAGCGGGGTGAGCAGGTCGAACACCTCGAGCGGTCCCTCGCCGCAATGGGCGAGGCCCGGGATCGCGTGGAGCCGGCTCGAATCGAACTCGGGGTTGGCCGTCTTGTTGGCCTCGTAATACGCGATCGTGTCGTTGACCGAGAACCAGGGGTCGGCGGCGCCGTGATAGAAGATGATCTTGCCGCCCTTGCGGTAGAAGCTGCCGAGGTCGGTCCAGGTGTGGGTGTCCGACAGAATCTGCAAGGCGTCCGAGGCGATCCGCGCGATCTCGGCATCGACGTCGATGGAGAACGGATCGGGCGGGGTGTCGAATGGCCCCGGTGACGAGATCGGCAGCATGCTCATCGACTTGTTGCCGACGTGCTCGCCGAGCAGGCCGAGGTCGTAAGGGAAACTCGCGTAGACCGGGTTGCCGCGACTGTCGCGCGGCCCGGCGAAAGCTGTCCGCAGCGCCTCGACCTGTCCGGCGCTCAGGCACTGGTCGGTCTTCTCGCCGCGGCATTGCAGCACGCGGGGGTCGAAATTGCAGGCCCTGAGGTTGAAGATCATCCCGTCGGCGAGGCCGTCGAGCGCGTCGCACTGCGCGGCGATGGCCCGGTGGAGCAGGCGCTGGTCCCCGGCCGGGAACGCTTCGAGGCGCCGCGGCGTCCCGTCGGGATTGCGCGGCGCGATGCGGTTGAACGCGGTCACGGCGTTGAACGCCGCCAGCCGCGAGTGCGCGGTGCGGATCGCTGGATGACCCGAAACCACACCGTCGAACAGCAGCGGATAGCGCTGCGCCGCGAGCATACCCTCGCGCCCGCCGGTCGAGCAGCCGACGCTGTAGGTGTGGTGCGGCGCCTCGTCGTAGTAGGCGGTGGCGATCGCCTTTGCGGTCAGGGTGACGGTCGGCAGCGCGTTGAAGGCGAAGTCGAGCGCGGCCTGCTGGTCGGCCATGAACGCGACGTCGAAGGACGAGCCCTTGTGGCCGCCGTCGGTCGAGACCACCGCGAAGCCGTGGGCCAGCGCCGCGTCCTGCGGGTTCGGCGTCGGGCCGTAGGGCTCGCGGATGCTGCCGTTGAACCCGCCGCCGCCCTGAAACAGCAGCCGGCCCTGCCAGTCGGTCGGCAGCGTGAGTGCGAAGCCGATCCCGTACTCGACGCCGCCGGCCCCCTGGCGGCGGTTGATCACGCCCTCGATGCGGCAGTGCTCGGGGAAGGCGAAGTCGAACGTATCCTCGGTAAAGGCGTTGCGGCGCACGGTGCCGGGCGCCGCCGCGGGGACCAGCCGGGCGCTGGTGATCTCGAGACCGTCGGCCTCGAAGCCTTGTAAAGCCTCGCAGCGCCGCGCCGTATCGCTGACCTGGGCGCGGGCGGGCTCGGCAGCGAAGCCGAGCAGGCCGCCGCCGGCGAGGCCGAGGGTCGAGGCGGCGAGCAGGCAGGCGGTCAGGCAGGTGCCGGATCGATCGCTCATGGGTGCAGTCCTCCCCTGGTTTTCGCCGGGATATGACTGCGGTTCCGTCGCACAGGGAAGCGCAGCCAGACGAAGCGCCGAGATTCGTCTACAAATGTAGTTGTAAGGGTTGGAAGGCTCTCCGGGAGGAGGGACAGTCCCCTGCGGGGACAGTCCCTTGGGGGGGGCGGGGCGACTGTCCCCGCAGGGGACTGTCCCTGACGGTGCGCCGCGCCTGCTACCCCGCGCTCGCGCACTCGATGCACAGCGCGGCTTCGGGGCGCGCTTCGAGCCGGCCCTCGGCGATCGGCTCGCCGCACTTGACGCACTCGCCGTACGTACCGTTCTCGATCCGGTCGAGCGCGCGGCGGACCGAGGCGATCTCGTTCGAGATCACGGCGGCCTGCCCTTCGAGCGCTTCGTCATCCTCCATCTGTACCGCGCGCTCCGACGAATCGGCGTCGGGCTCCTCGCCGAGATCGCGCTCGATGCGCGACAGGCGATCCTCGAGCTCGGCGAGCTGGGCTTCGAGCCGGCGCTTGGCTTCGGCGGTGTCAGGCATGGGCAATCTCCCGGTTGGCAGCCATCCAGCTCCCGTGGAACGCCATCGGCAGCGCGAACGGCAGCTTGATCGTGGCGATCGCTGGGCGGCTGACGTCGTTGCCGTCGAGGATGACCAGGTCGGTGCGCCTGTCGGCGAAGCGGTCTACGACGGTGAGGATGAAGCCGTCGCCCTCCGGTGCGTCGGGCGAGCGGGGGACGAACAGCGGCTCCTGCGCGGCGGCGTTCTCGAGGTCGTGGAACTTGAGCTCGCCGGTTTCCCAGTCGAGCTGAGCGACGCCCATGCGCGGGAAATCGCGGAAGGCGAAGTAGCCGATGCGGTATTTCTCCATCGCATAGCGGTCGTCGATCTTCGGCATGTCGCCGAGCGCGCCCTGGACCGGGTGCAGCGAGACCGCCTCGGCATCGGGCTTCGACAGGTCGAAGGTGATGCGGGTGATCTGGGTGATCGTCTCGGGCATCGACGGCAGGTTGCCGTGCTTGTCCTTGAAGAAGCAGAAGCAGTTGCCGGGGCTCACCGGCGTGTCGACGTGAACGAGGTTGCCCTCGGTCCAGGCATTCATCACGTGGCCCATGACGATCCCGGGGATGTCGAACCAGCGCATCTCGGAGGTGGAGCCGTTACGCGGCATCACCCCCCACTTGCTCGGCAGGTCGGGATCGTACTCGTAGAACGCGCCTCCGGCGCGCAGGCGCGCCTCGTCAGCGGTCAGCGGCATGATCGGGAACACCAGGTGCTCGCGGGTCACGCCCCAGTCGTGGCTGAGGCCGGGGTAGGGGGTGTGGAACCATTCCTCGCGGATCAGCCGGCCGTCGCGGTCGAACACGTGGAGGTTGGCGTCGGTCGTCGGCTCGCCGCGCGCGAACACGCCGTAGCTCCACCATTCGCCGGTCCTGGGGTCGATCTTTGGGTGTGCCGTCAGCGCGCTGCTGCCGAGCCCGTCGAACCGGCCGACCTCGATCGTCTCGAGGGTCTCGGGATCGACCCGGTAGGGGTGCGAATCCTCGCGCAGCATGAACAGCTCGCCGTGATGGTTGAAGGCGTTGGTGTTCCCGGTGTTGTCGCGCTGCGGGAGGTTCGAGACCGATGGATCGTCGGTGTATTTGTTGCGGTACACCCCATAGAGCCGCCGCCGCGCCTCGCGCTCGCGCTTGAGCCGCTCGGTCTGCACGTAGCGGCTGCGGAAGCTGACGTGGCCGTTCTCGAAGCGGAACATCGACGCCATGCCGTCGCCGTTGAGGATGATGTCGCCCTCGAGGCTCGGGAACTGGCGGTCGGCGCCGGTGCGGTAATAGGCGCCTTCGAGCTCGGGCGGGATCTCGCCTTCGACTTCGCACTCGAACACGTCGGCCTCGAAGCGCATCGGCATGCGGGTCTGGTGGCCGAAGCTCGCGTAAGGATGAAAAATCTCGGGCATCGCTCTCTCGCTTTGTTATTCACGGGATTGAACCGTGCTGGCGGCGCCTTGGCAAGACCGCATTGAGGGAGAGCAAAGTGTCCGAAACCCCCCATGAGAACCCGTGGCCCAACGGCGTGCCCGCAATCATGCCGGCCGAAGACCGCGCCGAGATCGAGGAGCTGTTCGCGCGCTATGCCTGGGGCATCGATCTCGCCGACGAGGAGCAGGCGATCGCGACGTTCGCCGAGGACGCCGAGTTCGATCACCTGTGGCAGGGCAAGGTCAAGGGCCACGCGGCGATCCGCGAGAACCTGCGCAAGCTGTGGTACGATCGCCAGCACTGGTGGTACGGCCGCCAGCACCTGATGAACCACTTCATCATGGACCCGCTGCCCGAAGGCGCGCGGGTGCGATGCTTCTTCCAGATCATTCAGTGGAACGCCGACTACAACACCAACTTCGTGTTCGGCATCGGCACGCGCGACGACCGGCTGGTCAAGCGGAGCGGCCGGTGGAAGTTCTACCGCCTGCATGTCAACGCGTGGACGCAGGTCGACCAGGTGCCGTGGAAGGGAGAGCGCACGCTGCCCGTGCGGCCGCCCTACAGGCCCGAGCCGGCCGACACGCGGCCATTCGACGAGCAGACCAGGGACGGCTGGTAGGAGTGAAACGGCCACCGCCGAACCGGGGGGCGGAACGGCGGTGGCGCGAAGTTACTTCCGGGGCGACCCGGAAGGGCCCGGACATTTTCTTGGCTATGTGCCCGGGTTACCTGTCATATTTCCTCGCCCTGGCGTCCGTCCCGAAGATCGGACACCCGGGGCCTGTTGCTCCTCTTGGGTCACAGAACCGCGCCGAACGCAAGGGAGTAACCCCTAGATATCCGCGGCAACGCGTAGTTCGGGTTCGAGCCCGAGCCAGCGGGCCAGCGCCGCGAGGTCGCCGGTCACGGGGCCGGTGGCCAGCTGCGCCCGGCTCGGGTCGATCCGCAGCACGAGCTTGCCGTCTTCGCGCCGCAGCGCGCTGTGCGTCAGCGAGGCGCGTGAGCCGGCGCCGAGCCGGCGGCACAGCCGGATGGCGAGGCCCCAGCCGACCGCTTCGCCGAGCCGCTCGCGGCTCGCCAGCCGCTCGAGCTCGGGCGGTAGCGAGGTCTTGCCGCAGGCGGCCAGGAGAGTCGCCGCGATCACCGCGCGGTCGGCCGGGCCGATCCCGAGCCAGCGCTTGTCCATCGCCCATTCGAAAGCGTGCCGCGCGCGCCAGTTGGGCTCGACGTGGGCCGAGGCCAGCGCGAGGATCGTCGCCGCGAGGCGAAGGCGCCTGGATGCAGGGGGCCCTCCGTTGGCGGCGGCCGCGGTCCATCCTGCGATCAGTGTCGCTGCCGACACGGACCCACCGCGCGGAACGGCGAACTGGGCGATGCCGGCGAGCAGCGGGTCCTGCCCCCTTTCGGACTCGGGCAGCCGCTGGAACAGCAACCCTTCGCGCAGGCCCCACGAGGAGAACACGAGCCCGTCGGGCTGCAGCTCGGCGAGCATGACACGCAGCATCGCCGCGGCGTCGGGCAGGCCCGCGGCCCGCGTGGCGCCGACCCCGGGGACAGCCTGCAGCGCGGCTGGCTCGAGCCGGGCCACCCGCCTGGCCATCTCGTCGGCAGCCTTCGCGTCGAGCTCGAAGGCGTGCGGATCGGTCAGCGGGTGCCCCGTCTTGCGCATCGCGTAGGCGGCGAAGGCCCGCCAGGTCCCGCCGACCATGTAGAGCGGCCCCGGGTGTGCCGCAGCCCAGCCTGCGCGTGCCATTTCCTTCTCGACCGCCTTGCGAAAGGCGGAAGCGCCTTGCGCACGCAGCGCCGGCAGCCGCAGGGTACCGAGCGGCAGGCTGACGCCGTCGTGGCAGGCGTCGTCCTCGATCATCACCAGCTCAAGGCTGCCGCCGCCGAGGTCGGCCACCGTGCCGCGAGCACTCGGGAACGCGCCGATCACCCCGAAGGCTGCGCCGACCGCTTCCTCCTCTCCGCTGAGCAGCCGCGGCTCGAGCCCGAACGCGCGCACGCGGTCGAGGAACTCGGCGCCGTTCGCGGCCTCGCGTACCGCTGCGGTGGCGACGGTCTGCACGTCGTCGATCCCGTTGTCGCCGAGGATCGTCGCGTAGCGCGCGAGCGCCGCGAGTGCCTCGTCGATCGCCTTGTCGGGCAGGCGCCCGGTCGTGGCGAGGTCGCGCCCGAGCCGGGCGACGACGCGCTCGTTGAGCCACACGTCGGGCACGCGCCGCGAGCCGCGGTAGACGACGAGACGGACGGTGTTCGAGCCGATGTCGATCACCGCGCAGGTGGGTCTCAGTCCTTCGTGCGAGTGGGGGGCGGAACGGCTCTCAGTCACGTTGCGCCCTTGCGCAGCGTCAGCTTGGGGACGCGGCTTTCGGCCAGCGCCCCGCCGCGACCGGACAGCGAGGGGTTGGTCATGAAGTATTCGTGGCAGTTGAAGCCGTCACCTTCCGCTTCCACGCGCTCGTAGCTGCCGTCTTCGCCGTCGAGCAGCCAGCTCTGCTCGGTGTCGAGCAGGTTGGCGAGCAGCACCTGGTCGAGCACTTGGTCGTGCACGGTCTCGTTGCGGATCGGCACGAGCGTCTCGACCCGGCGGTTGAGGCTGCGGCTCATCGCGTCGGCGCTCGAGATGTAGACCCTGGCCTTGTCGCTCGGCAGCGGGTGGCCATTGGCGAAGGCCCAGATGCGACTGTGCTCGAGGAACCGTCCGACGATCGACTTGACGGTGATGTTCTCCGACAGCCCGGGCAGGCCGGGCCGCAGGCAGCAGATGCCGCGCACGACCAGCACGATCTGCACCCCGGCCTGGCTCGCCTCGTAGAGCCGGTCGATCATGCCCTTCTCGGTCAGCGCGTTGAGCTTGGCCCAGATCGCCGCGGGTTTTCCATTCCGGGCGTTCTCGATCTCGTCGTCGATCCGCTCGTAGAGCGTTTCGCGCAGGTCGAGCGGCGAGATCGCCAGCATCTCGAGCCGCTGCGGCTCGACATAGCCGGTGACGAAGTTGAACAGCCTGGCCGCGTCGCGTCCGAGCTTCAGGTCGGCGGTGAAGAAGCTGAGGTCGGTATAGATCTTCGCCGTGACCGGGTGATAGTTGCCCGTGCCGAAGTGGCAGTAGGTGCGGTAGCCGTCCTCCTCGCGCCGCACGACCATCGACACCTTGGCGTGGGTCTTCCAGTCGACGAAGCCGTAGATCACCTGCACCCCGGCGCGTTCGAGCTGGTCGGCCCACTTGAGGTTCTGCTCCTCGTCGAAGCGGGCCTTGAGCTCGACCACCGCGGTGACCGACTTGCCCGCCTCGGCCGCCTCGATCAGCGCGGCGATGACCGGCGACTGGTTGCCCGCGCGGTAGAGCGTCTGCTTGATCGAGATCACCGCCGGGTCGGCCGCCGCCTGGCGCAGGAAGTCGACCACCACCTCGAAGCTCTCGTAGGGGTGATGGATGACGATGTCCTTCTCGCGGATCGCCGCGAAGCAGTCGCCGTCGTGCTCGAGCACGCGTTCGGGATAGCGCGGCGTGTAGGGGGCGAACTTGAGCTCGGGGCGGTCCTCTGCGACGATCTCGGACAGCGCGGCGAGCCCGAGCATGCCCGAGTTCTTGGTCACGATCGCCTGCTCGAGCCCGAGCTGCTCGCGCAGCAGCGCTTCGGCCTCGAGATCGAACTCTTCGTCGAGCTCGAGCATGATCACCCGCCCCCGGCGGCGGCGCTGGATCGCGGTGCGGAAGAATCGGACGAGATCCTCGGCCTCTTCCTCGATCTCGATGTCGCTGTCGCGCAGCACGCGGAACACCCCGTCGCCATTGACGCGGAAGCCGGGGAACAGCAGCTCGGCGAAGCGGCAGACGAGCTGCTCGACCGCAATGAAGGTCGCCTCCTCGCCGGGGACGCGGACGAAGCGCGGAATCGCGCTCGGGATCAGCACCATCTCGAGCACGCGGCTACCGTCGCTGACCCGGGTCAGATTGAACAGCGCGCCGATCCCCTTGTTGGAGACGAACGGGAACGGGTGCGCCGGGTCGATCGCCTGTGGTGTGATGACGGGCAGGATGTGGTCGAGGAAGTAGCTCCTCAGCCAGCGCTCGGCCTGTTCGTCGATCCGCTCGTAGTCGGCGAAGTGGATGCCTTCGGCGGCGAGCAGCCGGCGCAGCTCGGCGAGGGTGCGCTGCTGCGCGTCCTCAAGCTGGCGTACCTTGGCGTTGATCGCGGCGAGCTGCTGCGAGGGGGTCTTGCCGTCGATCGACACCTGGCCGACGCCGCTGCGGACCTGCCCGGCGAGCCCGGCGACGCGGATCATCATGAACTCGTCGAGGTTGCTGCCCGAGATCGACAGGAACTGCAGCCGCTCGAGCAGCGGATAGGCGGGATTGGCGGCCTCGGCGAGCACGCGTTCGTTGAACGCTAGCCAGCTGAGTTCGCGGTTGAAGTAGCGCTCCTCGGGGCTGGATCGCTCGCCCGAAACCGGCTCGGACAGGGCTGCCGTCATGCCGCGGGCCCGTTCAGACCAGGTCGGCGCTGCGCGCGATCGCGCTGATCCCGCGCTTGCCCTCGCTGCGATCGAGCTGGACCACGACGTCGATCACCGAGGCGGCATAGGCGATCGTGTCGGCCCGGCTGAGGCCGATGCCGGTCTGCATGACCATCAGCGCCAGCTGCTCGAGCGCGCCGCGCAGCGAGTTGGCGTGGATCGTCGAAAAGCTCCCCGGGTGGCCGGTGTTGATCGCGCGCAGGAACGAGACGCTCTCCGCGCCGCGCAGCTCGCCGAGCACGATCCGGTCGGGGCGCAGGCGCAGCGCCGACTGCAGCAGCTCGTTGGCGGTGACCTTGGCTTCGCCGAGCTCACCCTTGACCGCGACGAGGCCGACGCCGTTGGCACCGGGCAGGCGCAGTTCGGGCGTGTCCTCGACCAGCACGACGCGCTCGTGCGGCGGAATCTCGCCGAGCATCGCGTTGAGGAAAGTGGTCTTGCCCGTCGACGTGCCACCCGAGATCAGGATCGTCTTGCGCGCGGCGATCGCCGCGCGGAGGAACGCGATCGGTTCCGCCGCCGGATCGGGCAGCGGCACCTCGCGCTCGCCGCGAAGCGGGCCCGCGTCGTAGGCGTCGAGCGGGAGGTCGAGCCGGCGGTGGCGGCGGATGGCCATCGCCCAGTGGCGACGCGTCGCCGGCGGCCCGCAGAACTGCACCCGCGCGCCGTCGGGCAAGGTCGCGCCGAGCAGCGGGTGCTCTCGGTTGATGCCCTGGTGGCTGACCCGGGCGACCTGCTCGGCGAGCCGCTGGACCAGCTTGTCGTCGATCTGCGGCGCCTTGATCCGCTGCATGCCCGGATGCTCGGCATCCTCGACCCAGATCTCGCCCGGTCGGTTGACGATGATCTCGGTCACCGTGTCGCGCTCGAGCCACGGGCGGAACGGCGCGAGATAGGCGTCGAGATAGACGCTGCCGCTCGGCGCGAGCGGCAGGGCTCCGGAATCGTCCGGTCCGTCGGCGCCCGCTGGGAGCTGGTGAATCTCGGCGGCCATCGGCTGACTAGAGCTGCGGGGCCTGGCTGAAATCGAGGTCGCGCGCGGTGAACACGCGGATCGGTTCGCCCATTCGCACGCGGATCGTCGGGCCGATCTGCCCGTTCTGCTGGACCGCCGCCGAGGCCGCGCTCTGGCCGCCGCTGGCGATCACCGCCGCGCTGCCGCCGCCGCCGATCGTGCTGAGGCCGCCGATCACCGACAGCAGCAGGGCCGAGCCGAACCGCTGGAAGAAGTGCGTGTCGACCTTGCCCGGCAGGCCGCCGCTGCCGTCGAAGCCGGTCGCCGGCGAGGCCAGCGCGACCGAGACACCGTCGGGCCGGATCAGCCGGGTCCAGATCACGTAGGCCCGCTTCTGCCCCGCCTGCAGGCCCGACTGATACTGGCCGATCAGCCGCGAGCTGCGCGGCACCAGCACGCGCGTGCCGTCGAAACTGCGCACATCCTGGCTGACGACAGCGCGGACGTAACCGGGGACATCGGTGTTGATCGCGGTCTCGAGCACCGCGGGTATCATCGTGCCCTGGGTGATCGTGGTCGACGGATTGACGTCGCTGCGTGCGGTCGCCGGCGCGCCGCCGACGCCGCCGATGCGGCTGGCGAAATTGTCGGCCGCGTTGCCGTCGCCCTGGATCACCGGCTGGGCCACCTGCGCGGCAACCGCGGGAATTTCGGCCGGCAGCGGCAGTCCGGTGTTGTCGACGATGACCGTCGGCGACGCGTACGGGTTGCCCGCGGGCGCGAAGCCCGGCACCGGCGGCGTGGCGAGTACCGGGGCGGGTGCCGGGTCGGCGACCGCCGGGGCGTCGGGCACGGCGTTGACCAGCGGCACTTCCTCGTTGGCCGGCGCGGCCGGGATGAACTGGCCCGGCTCCGGCCGCGCCGGCGTTGCCGGCTGCTCCTCGGCCATGCGCGAGGCGTTGAGGCCCCACAGCGTGGCCATGCCGAGGATCGAGACGAAGGCCACGCCGGCGGCAAGCCCGAGCGCGTCAGACCGGCCCTTGCGCTGCGCCACCACCGGGTAGGCGGTGCGGCTGGCGAGGTCGATCACCTCGGTCGTCTCGGTCTCGCGAGGATCTTCGTCGTTGGCAGTGCGCCGGGACTTTTCCGGCAGACGCATGGCCAGCTTCATCTCACTTCGCCTCCGAAGTTGCGACGCCCGCCTGGGCCAGCGAGCGTTCGGTCCGGGGTTCGCGCACCGGACCCTGATTGGTGAGCGTGGCGCTGTCGTCGCCCGAGCGCAGCACGATCTCGCGTGGAACGCCTTCGACGACGAGCGTGTCGCCGCGCACGGCATAATTGACCGGGCCTTCTTCGCCCTTGTGATCCCTGATCAGGATCGCCGGGATCGGCGAGCCGGCGGGCCAGGTGATGAAAGTGGCGTTGCCGTCGTCGTAGATCTGCCCGGGGAGCAGCTTCCGGTCGCCCTTCGGCACCCAGGCGAAGTTGAGCTCGGCCGGATCGACCACGGCGTAGGGATCGGTCGCCGCGGCGAGCTCGATCGCGGTCGGACCCTCGGGCATGATCGGGGCCTCGGCCTGCTGCACCTCCTCCGGCTCCTCGGGATAGGTGAAGGCGAGCACGTAGACCGGGTTGCGGTGGGTCGGGCTGGCGACGAGGTCGAACAGGTAGGTATGGCGGTCGGTGACGACCGTCATGTTGGTCATCGCCCGTTCCTCGAGCGGCTTCACGAACAGCAGGTTGGCGCGCTTGTTCGGCGTGACCTGCCACTTCTGCGAATCGCCGATGGCGACGTTTTCGATGTGCTCGTCCTCGCCGAAACGGATCGTCGCCTGGACGCCGGCGCGGCCTTCGACCTTCACCACGACGTTCGGGTCGTAGAGCCGCTCGACGAGGCGGGCATCCTCGGCTGCGGCGGGCGCGGCGAGCGCCAGCAGGGCAGGGGCGAGCGCTGCAGCGAGCAGGGCGCGGGTCATCTGATCTTCTCCACTGAACGGACGGGCGCCGCGCGGAAGCGGCTGCCGATGCCGCGCGCGCGCTGGAGCGGCGCGGCGCCGGTAGCCGAGCCAGTCGCGACCGGTCCCGCGGCAGCGACGATCCGGCTGCGGCTGCGAGGAGGCGCGTCCGCCGGATCGCTGTCGTTGGCGGCAGCGGGCGCGCGGGCCAGGCGAATCTCTCGCGAGGGGGTCGGCGTTGCGGCCCGGAGCTGTTCGGCGCGGGCAGCGGCCGGAGCCGGCACGACGGCCGGCGGTGGAGCCGAGGCGGCGCGGCTTTCGCCCTCGATCGGCACGGTGCCGGTAAGGCCGAAGACGCTCCAGCCCGCGACCATCGTCCCGGCGACCTTGAGCACGATTACCATCAGCGCCACGTGCACCGCGCCGATCATGAAGAATGCCATCGCCGCGCTCGGATCGATTATCCCCGGGGTCTCGGTCAGCTTGCGCAGGACGGGCACGGACAGCTCGAGCATCAGCGTGCCGCCGAGCACGGCGAACAGCGGCGCGAAGGCGAGCATGACCACTCCCTTGAGCCAGCCGGTGAACAGGCCGCGGGTGGCGGGGAACAGCGCCATGACCACGAAGATCGGCCCGAGCGCGAGCAGCACTGCGAGCGCGATCTTGCAGGTGGCGAGAACGCCGACCGTGCCGAGCAGCAGCAAGGTCGCGCCGAACCACAGCAGGCCCGGGGGCGAGAAGGTCGAGGCGGTTGCTTCCGCCGCCGTGTCGCTCGAGACCTGGATCAGCGCGGCGAAGACGATGTCGATCTTCTGGGCGAAGACGTCGGTCGCCGACCCCGTCGTGCCCATCAGGATACCGGCGAGCTCGTTCGGCGTGCCGATCGCGATGTTCCAGACGTAGGTCTGGTAGGCGGCCCAGCTGGTGGCGAAGGTCAGCACCAGGCCGAGCGTGATCATCTTCGGTGTCAGCGCGGTGACCCCGAGCCGGCTGCGGCCGAGCATCAGCGAGATCGCGAAGAACGCGACGTAGAGCGTCAGCAGGATCTGCAGCGCGACCAACAGCGCGCCGTCGGGCCCGAACAGCCGCCCGAACGCCGCCTGCGCGGTCGCGGTCGCGGCGCAGTCGACCGCGCGCAGCGAGGCCGAGACGCCGCTGCCGACGCCCTCGATCGCCTGCTCGCAGACGGCGAAGTTCATTCCGCGGCCTCCCACCCGGCGAACTCGTCGCCGTCTCCGTCGCCGCGCGTACCCGGCCAGGCGCGGCCGGTCAGCGCCGGGTACCATTCGGCCGGGTCGTCGCCGACCGCTTCGCGCAGCAGGTCGAGCCGGCGCACGGCGCTCTCGCGGCCCGAGAGGATCGTCAGCACCTCGGGCATGCCACTGAGGTCGAGCCGCACGACCACGCTCGCGTCGGGCTGGCGCACGAGGAAGCAGCGGCTATGCGCGGGCAGGCTCTTGATCAGAGCCAGTTCCTGCTCGGTCAGGCTGAAGCCGTCGCAGTAGTCCTCGGCGCGGGCCCGCGCGTTGGGCATGAAGATCATCGTCGCGGTCTGCTCGACCAGCGCGGTCGAGATGCGGCTGTCGAGCGCGTCGCGCGCCGACTGGGTGGCAAAGCCGACAAGTGCGTTGCGCTTCCTAAGCGTCTTGAGCCAGTCGCGAATGCGCGCGGCGAAGACCTCGTCGTCGAGTGCCTTCCAGCCCTCGTCGATCAGGATCATCGTCGGCTTGCCGTCGAGCCGCTCGTCGATCCGGTGGAACAGGTACATCATCACCGGGGTGCGGAGCCGCGGGTTCTCGAGCAGCGCGGTCATGTCGAAGCCCATGACCCGGGTGGTCACGTCCAGCCGGTCGTCGGCGTTGTCGAACAGCCAGCCGAACTCGCCGTCCTCGATCCACGGGCCGAGCCGGTCGGCGAGGTCGCCGGGCTGCGGCCGGCGCGATCCCGACAGCAGCTCGCGGAAGAACCGGAGCCGGCGCAGCGCGGGATCGTTGGCATAGGCCGCGTCGACCGCGGTGGCGATCGTCGCCAGCTCTTCGGGTCCTTCGGCCTTGAGCAGCACGGCGAGCCAGTCGCGCAGGAACGCGCGGTTGACCGGCGTGTCGGGCAGCGCGAGCGGGTTGAAGCCGGTCGGCTCGCCCGAGCGAATGCGGTCGTAGCGCCCGCCGATGCCGCGGATGAACAGTTCGCCCGAGCGGTCCTTGTCGAACAGGATCGTCCGCGGGCTGAACTTCTGCGCCTGCGCGGCGAGGAAGTTCATCACCACGGTCTTGCCCGAGCCCGACGGGCCGATGACCGAGAAATTGCCGAGGTCGCCGTGGTGGAAGTTGAAGAAGAACGGCGTCGAGCTGGTCGTCTCGAGCAGCGTGACCGCGTCGCCCCAGTGGTTGCCCACGGCCTGGCCGAGCGCGAAGCCGTGGAACGAGCCGAAGCTCGCCATGTTGGCGGTCGAGATCAGCGCCCGGCGCACGAGGTACTGCTCGTTGCCGGGGAACTGGCCCCAGAACGCCGGCTCGAGGTTGGTGTCCTCGCGCACCGCGATCGCGCCGGTGTCGGCGAGCGCGGCGGCGACGGCGGCGGTCGCATCGTCGAGCCTGGCGAGGTCGCGCTCGCGCACGAGCACGGTCAGGTGGTGGTCGCCGAAGCCGGTCGAGCCGACCCCGAGTGCATCACGCGCGGCGAGCATCTCGGCACGCTCCGCCATCGCCTCCTCGTCGGCCGAGCGCTGGCGCCGCAGCGCGAGGTCGATCCGCTCGCGCGCGGTGGTCCGCTCCTGCGGAGCGAAGCTCTCGCTGACGACCATCTCGAACGGCAGGCGCAGCATCGGGTCGAGCAGGCCCGGCGAGGTCGCGTCGGGGTAATCCTTGAGGCTGAGGATCGACGCGAAGTCGGCCCCGCCCGAGCCGCGCAGCTCCATCGCGTCGAGCCCGAAGCTCGCTCGGCGGTAGGGCAGCATGCGGCCGATGTCGGTCGCCTCGCCAGGCTTGCGCACCGGGCGCATCTCGCCGTTGTAGAGCGCCGAGAGCAGCTCGAGCACCTCGTTGTTCACCTGCCCGCTCGGGCCGACGTAGTCCCCGAGCGGCTGCGCGCCGTACTCGCCGAGCGAAGCGGCGAGCGACTGCATCGCCGCGCGCAGCGCGCGCAGCTCGGTCGGGTCGGCCTCGAGCGGCTCGCGCCCGCGGGTGCGCCAGAACTTGCCGAGCCGTTCGGCAAGCCCGGCCTTGCCGCGCGCGGGGCGGCGGACGAGAGTGACGAACTGGTCGTTGACGAACAGCGACCCGCTGGTGACCTTCTCGCGCCAGCGGCGGTCGATGTGTGCCGCCAGTGGATCGTCGAAGCTCGCCTCCAGCTCGACCGAGACCCGCCGGCGGATCACGTGGTGATAGAGCACGAAGCGTGCGTCGAGGTTCGAGCGCAGCATGACCTCGCGCGTGATCGCGTGGGCGTTGAGCGCCTCGGTGTCCTCGGTCTCGAACAGCAGCCCGGGGACCTGCAGCGCGCTCATCAGCGAGCCGTCGCGCAGCAGCAGCGTGTGCTCGTCGACCAGCCGGGCGTAGGGCAGGCGGTCGCCGGCGTGCGCTTCCCTGGCGCTCCACGCCGCGGCACCGAGCCACTTGGTCGTCATTCACTCGCTCCCTGCCGCCCGCACGGGGCGGCGCAAATCACGCGGCGTAGCTGTTGCAGCCCCAGCGTTTCCAGTTCGGCACCCGCGGGCACTTGGAGACCTTGGTGATCCACAGGTCGAACACCCGCGGCTCGCGAAGGCAGGCGAAGTAGCCGATCGCGTGCATCACGAACGGAACCGGCAGGAGCCACAGGCTCTTGAAGATGATGAAGGCCTGCGCGGAGACCACGCCGTTGATGATGAAGTAGTTCATCGTCACGCCCGCGAAAATCTGCGGCCGGGTCAGCGCGCGATGAACGGGGTGGCGGATCAGCTCCATCGCGTCAGCCCACCGCCGCGGCGGACTGGATGCCGGCGACGATCGAGGCGGCGCCGAACAGGATGAAGCAGCCGATGATCACGGTTGCGCCGAAGCGCCAGTTCATCCGCCCGGTCAGCATCATGAAGCCGACCGCGGCGACCGCCATGACCGCGACCGCCGTAGCGACGGTGCCGAGCAGCGTGCCCTGGAGCCAGGCCAGCGCGGCGACGATGGGGCCCGAGCCGGCCGGGTCGGACTGCGCCTGCGCGGTGGCGGGAAGGAGCAGCGCTGCGGCTGCAGCGATACGGGCAGGCAAACGCATCTACTCGGGACTCCGGGAATGGTTGGACAGTCGCCCCATGACCGCGGCGACATAAGTCTGTGTTTCGCGAATGCGCGGGATGCCGCCCGCGCTGATTACGCGGCCGGGCCCGGCGTTGTAGGCGGCGAGCGCCTTCTCGAGGTCGCCGTCGAACCGGTCGAGCTGCTCGCGCAGGTACCGCGCGCCGCCTTCGAGATTGGCGTAGGGGTCATCCGGGTTCACGCCCAGCTCGCGCGCTGTCCCGGGCATCAGCTGGGCCAGGCCGCGCGCTCCCGCCGGCGAGACGGCCGAGGGGCGCCAGCGGCTCTCCTGCCACACGACGGCCTCGAGCAGCGCCGGGCTGAGGTCGTACCGCGCGGCGAGCTCGGCGATCTTGGCGGAATAAGGGGCGGGGACGGCGCCAGCGTGGCGCACGGGATCGGCGACCGCGTATTCGGGCACGATCGCGGCCTCCGGCGGCACTTCGGCGAGCGCAGTCGGCGCGGTCCCGGCGGCCGGCTGCACCGCCAGCGGGCCCGAAATCCACCGCGCCTCGCCGCCTGAGCCCACCTCGAGCACGTCGGCCTGCGCCGGCACCGCGGCGAGCACGCCAAGCGCCAGGAAAGCGACGGCTGTTGAGGCACGCAGAATCATCGACCCTCCAGTTTCCGGGCCTTGCTTACCCGAAATGACACTGGCGTGACAGTCGCGCGGTTATGTGTCGTCCGGAGGGCCAATCAAAGACCTGGAGCGGCGAGGCGCCCCGGCCCGAGGGCGGAGGGTCAGTGGTCGAGCGCGGCCAGCTGCGAACGGCCCTGCAGCTGCACGAGAGCCCGCCTGGCAGCGTGGCGGGAATCGTCCCAGGTGCCGTCGCTCAGTTCTACGTCGTAGCGCGTGTTGCTGCCGATCGCCGCCCGCAGCGCGGTCTCGGCCCGCCCGGCGTCACCCTCGCGCGCGTAGGCGGCGCCGAGATTGATCAGCAGCGCCGGATCGCCCGGATGGCCTTCAAGCCGTGCCTCGAGCGCGCGAATCGCCTCGGCCGTTCGCCCCTCGGCGATCTCTTCGTAGGCGACGTCCCGTTGCTCCGCGGCCGGCGGTTCGGCACCCGGAGTCGAGGTCAGCGGCGCCGCGGTGACGAGGGCGGTCAGGACAAGGGCGGCGGACATGGCATCTCTCCTGGTCAATGATTCCGTAAGCCGGAAGATGAAGAGTGCGTGGGCAAGCTGCAATAAAAATGACGCATTGTCACAATAGTGAAACGTCATCTGTCGAATGACGCAATTGTCATATCGGGAACACGCATTGGACAAATTCACAAAAGGACAAGACTGAAAAGAAACTGTCACGCCACGGCCCTAGGCGGGGCGCTGCGATCCAAAGTTCGCGCCATCCGATTCTCGGTTTTGAGGGGACCGTTCGCCGTGACTCATCTTTCTCGCTCGCTCGTACTTGGCTGCAGTGTGCTGGCGCTCGCCGCTTGCGGTCCCGATGATATCGCTTCGCCTGGCACCGGCGGGAACATCACCATCAACAACCCCGCCCCGACTCCGGCGCCGACTCCGACCCCCACGGGCCCGGCGGTGGTCGCCCCGGCGGCGGGATGCCCGACGATCGAGGACCCGCAGGGCCTCACGGATTCGGGAACGATCACCGGCCCCGAAGGGACCTGGCGCGTGTGCACGCTGCCGCGGGTCATCCGCACCTCGATCACGCTGCCGCGCGTGCCCGGCCTGCTGTACGAGCTCAACGGCCGCGTCGACGTCGGTTGCGACGGCGGTTTCACGGCCCCGAGTGCGGCGGCGCCGCACACCACCTCGACAGTGGCGTGTCCGGTCGCCCAGCCGATGACCTCCGACACCAACGTCAACCTGACGATCGAGCCCGGCGTGATCCTGTTCGGCGGCACGGGCCAGTCGTGGCTCGCGGTCAACCGCGGCAACCGCATCACCGCGGTCGGCACGCCGACGCATCCGATCGTGTTTACCAGCCGCGACAACATCCTCGGGCTCAACACCGACAGTTCGCAGGGCCAGTGGGGTGGCGTCGTCCTGATGGGGCGGGCGCGCACGACCGACTGCACGACCGGCACCGTCGCCGGCAACACCTGCGAACGGCAGACTGAGGGCGCGCCCGATCCCGCGCGGTTCGGTGGGCTCGACGACACCTACAACGCCGGGCGGATGAGCTACGTCCAGATCCGCTATTCGGGCTTCGTGCTCGGCGCCAATGTCGAGCTCCAGGCGCTGACCGCCGAGGCGGTCGGCAGCGGCACCCAGCTCGACCACATCCAGAGCCACAACAGCTCGGACGACGGCGCCGAGTTTTTCGGCGGCCAGTTCGGCCTCAAGTACTTCATCGCCACCGGTGCCGACGACGACAGCCTCGACGTCGACACCGGCGCCAGGGTCGACGTGCAGCACGCGCTGCTGATCCAGCGCCCGGGTCTCGGCGATGCGCTATTCGAGATCGACAGCAACAGCAACGAGACGGACGCTCCGCGCACGCGCCTGCGCATCGCCAACTTCACCGCGATCCAGGCGAATACGAGCGCCAACAACGAGGCCAACGACCAGGCCTCGGCGCTCTTCCGTGGCAATTCGGACACGACGCTGGTCAACGGGATGATCGTCTCGCCGAACAACGAGTGCATCCGCATGAACGGCTCGGGCGGCTCCAACGCGGCGACGCTGACCGCGCGCTCGGTCGCGCTGACGTGCAACGGGACGAAGTACATCGGCAGCGGCAGCTATACCGCGGCCGACGTCGCGACCGCGTTCGGCTCTGGAGGGAACAACAACAACGACGCGCTGACCAGCACGCTGACGAACCTTTTCGTCAACGGCGCGAACGAGACCGGCGTGCCGGCATTCGATGCCGCCACGCTGTCGTCGTTCTTCGACACGACGAGCTACATCGGCGCGGTACAGAATGCGTCGGCGACCTGGTTCAGGCAGTGGACCTGCAACAGCGCCTACGCGAACTTCGGCAACGACAACACCGGTAACTGCACCGCGGTGCCGGTCTTCTCCTGATGTCCGCCGAGGGAGCGCGCCCGCGAGACGCGCTCCCTTCGCCGTTTCGGGTCAGTCCGGACGAAGCTTCAAGACCGTACCATGAGGGGGTCCGCATAATGATGACTGGCAAGCGGCTGGCGGGGCTGCTCCTGCTCTCGACCGCACTGACGCACCCGGCGCTGGCGCAGGAAGTCGACTCGGAAGCTGTCGCGGCGGCGGCGCCGGAGCCGGAGGACGGCGGCGAGCCGACGCGCGACGGCGAGGACGTCTCGGTTCCCGGCGGCGACGTGATCTTCGTCACCGGCCGGATCAATCGCGATCCGACGCGCAGCTCGAGCCAGGTGCTTTCAGTCCTTTCGAGCGAGCAGATCGCGCGGACCGGCGAGGGCAACATCGCCGGCGCCCTGGGCCGCGTCACGGGCCTCAGCGTGGTCGGCTCCGGATTCGTATACGTCCGCGGCCTCGGCGACCGCTATTCCCTGGCGATGCTCAATGGCTCCCCGCTGCCGAGCCCCGAACCGCTGCGCCGTGTGGTCCCGCTCGACCTGTTCCCGACCGGCCTGATGGCCTCCTCGCTCGTGCAGAAGAGCTATTCGGTCAACTATCCCGGCGAGTTTGGCGGCGGGGTGATCAACCTGACCACCAAGGCGACGCCGGACGAGGGGTTCCTCACCCTGACCGTCGGCGGTTCGTGGGACACGGAAACGACCGGTCAGCTCGGCTACTCGTACTACGGCAGCAAGACCGACTGGACCGGGTTCGACAACGGCCAGCGCGACATTCCGCCGGCGCTGGCCAGCTTCTTCGCCAGCGGCGAGCGGATCAGCGGCGGCAACGTCGACACCACGGCGATTGCACGCGAACTGGTCAACGGGCGCAACGCGATCGTGCAGCGCTACGACCATATGCCGGCCAACGTCTCGGCCTCGTTCTCGGCTGGCGACGCGTTCGCGGTCGGCGACGGGGAGCTCGGGCTGATCGTGGGCGGCGGCTACTCGAACCGCTACCTGAGCCGCGACGCGATCCAGCAGACTTCGCTGAGCGCCGACGTATCGACGATCGATTCCGACTATCGCCGCGTCACCACCGACCAGCGCATCGTGGTCAACGGCATCCTCGGGCTCGGGCTCGAATGGGGGCCGCACACGGTGCGCTGGACGAACCTGTTCATTCGCGACACGATCAAGCTCACGCGGCTCGCCCAGGGCACGAAGGATCAGGGCACGGCCACCTTCCTGCAGCAGGATACCGCTTGGTACGAGCGCCAGCTGATCGACACGCAGCTGGTCGGCGAAGTCGAGCTTGCCGACGGGTGGAACCTCGACCTGCGAGCCGGCTACGCCAATTCGCAACGCGAGGCGCCCTACGAGCTGTCGTTCGAGTACGTCCGCACCAACGTCGAGGCCGACCCGTTCGGCGCGTATTTCATCAACCGGCTCAACCGTTCGACCGGGAGTGGCGACATCGCATTCTCCAACCTCGAGGAGGACCTGTGGTCCGGGGGTGTCGATGTCGTCGTCGAGATCGCCGACGGCGTGGTCGGCACGGTCGGCGGCGCCTTTTCAGACACCAGCCGGACGAGCTCGCGCCGCGCCTTCCTGTTCGATGCGCCGCCAACGTTCGAGCCCGCGGTCGGCCTCTTCCGCCCCGACCTGCTGCTCCAGCCGAGCGTGGTAGACTTCTACGGCATCGGGCTGATCGAGGAGGACGAGAGCACGCCCGCGTTCCTGGCCGGGCTGGAGACCTACGCGGGCTACGCCAAGCTCAACCTCGAATTCGTCCCGGGCCTCAGCCTCGATGCCGGCGTCCGCTTCGAGGCGGCGCGGCAGGAAGTGACCCCGATCCAGGTGTTCAACGAGCCGAGCGGCTCGACCGCGGGCACGCTGCTCGAGAACGAATACTGGCTTCCGGCGGCAACGCTGACCTGGCAGTTCGCGCCCGACGTGCAGTTCCGCCTGAACGGTTCGAAGACGATCGCCCGGCCGCAGTTCCGCGAACTGATCTACCAGCCGTATTTCGACCCGGAGAGCAACCGCCAGTACCTCGGCAATCCGCTGCTTGCCGACAGCGAGCTCGTCAACGGCGAGGCGCGCGTCGAATGGTACTTCGCGCCCGAGCAGCGGCTGTCGGGCGCGGTGTTCTACAAGAAGATCGACAATCCGATCGAATCCTTCGTGACCCAGTTCAGCGGCCTGCTCACCACGAGCTATGCCAACGCGCCCGAGGCGCGTCTCTACGGCTTCGAGCTGGAGGGGACGAAGTACGTCGACCTGCCGTTCCTGCCGGCCGACCGGCGGCTCGTGGTGGTTGGCAACTACACCTACACCAAGTCGGAGCTGAAGGTCGGACCCGACGAGCCCGTGGCGGTGTTCGCTTCCTCGTCGACCCGCGCGAGCGACTTCTTCCGCGACGGTTCGCCGCTCACCGGCCAGTCGGACCACCTCGTCAACCTCCAGGTCGGGCTCGAAAGCCGCGAGCGGCTGTCGCAGCAGACGCTGCTGCTGACCTATGCGAGCGAGCGCGTGATCAGTCGCGGCCTCAACGGGACGCCGCCGCAGCCCGACATCGTCGAGGATCCCGGCTTCCGGCTCGATTTCGTCATGCGCGAAGGGTTCACGCTGTTTGGCCGGGCGATGGAGGGCAAGCTGGAGGTGCGCAACATCTTCGGGCGCGGGCACGAGGAGTTCCAGCGCGCCGGCGACAATCGGGTCGAGATCAACACCTACGACGTCGGCACGACGATCGCCGGGTCGATCTCGGTGACGTTCTGATCGGGCCGACGCGTGGCCTTCGCGCTCACGGCAGGTCGAGCACGTATCCTTTTCCATGGACCGTGCGCAGCACGCCGGCTGCGCCTGCGCCCCGCAGCGCCGAACGGAGCCGCTTGATCCACACGTCGACCGTGCGCAGGTACTCGGGGTCGCCGCCCTTGCCGAGCGCATGGACCAGCTCCTGCCGCGACAGCACGCGGTTGGCGTTCTCGGCCATGAAGCGCAGCACGCGGAACTCATTGGGACGCAGCGCGATCAGCCTGCCGTGCCAGCGCGCCTGCTCGCCCGCGACGTTGATCTGCAGCGGGCCGACCTCGAACGCCTGCGCGCAACCGCGCTGACCTTCGGCCCCGTGCAATGCGAGGACACGGTCGAGCATCGCTCGGCGGTCGAGAGGGCCGATCGCGTAGTCGTCGGCCCCGGCCCTGAGTGCGCGGCGGCGATCCTCGCCGTCGTCGGCCTCGAGCACGATCGTCACGTGTGCGCCGCGCGTCCGCGGGTCGGCGCGCAGACGGCGGCACATCTCGAGCCCCGACAGGTCGTCCATCACCCAGTCGACGAAAGCCCAGACCGCCCCCTCGACCAGCCGGCGCGGGCCCTCGGCGGTCAGGAGATCGAACGCGAACGCGGTGTCGCCGTGAACCAGGGGCTCGAACCGGGCGGCGTCGGCGTTCGTCGTCAGGATGGTGACCCGGTTCATCGTGCACGGTCTCCTTGCGGCCCCGCCGCCGGTTTGCCGCTCCGATGTGACCGACATGTGACGATGACGCAGCCGCCCGAGGCGGCGTCGGCGCCGCGCTGGCGGCCCGGTCGAACTTGTTCGGGAATGTCCGGAAAGCCGCCGCGGGGCGAGGACTTCATGCTGGTCGCCCGATGGGCCTGGGCGCGTCTCGCCACCCTGTGCGAAGGCCACGCTGGCGGAGAACTCGCGATTGCGGGCGGGCCGCGCCGGGGCGAGTCGGTCAGGCGGAGTTCCTCGCCCTGGTTCGCGGCCTTCAATCCCGGAGGGGCAGGCCGGCCGTGACGGCATCCTGCGGTATCGACAGCACGCACTGCAGGCCGCTGGTCTCCCACCTGGTCGATAGGCTGCCGCGAAGCTGCTGTTCCACCAGGGCGCGGATCAGCTTCGAGCCGAAGCCCGGCTCGCTGGGCGCTTCCAGAGGCGATGCCCTGGTCTCTCGCCATTGGATTTCCAGTCGGGCTTCGCTTGATCGAGACAGGTCCCAGACTGCCTCGAGCGTCCCGGAGGGGTCTGCGAAGGCGCCATATTTTGCCGCATTCGTGGCCAGTTCGTGGAACACCATCGTGAGCGGCTGCACGGCGCCCGCACCCAGGCGAACCGGAGGGCCCGACAATCGCACTCGTTCCTCGCCTTCACGATTGTATGCGGCGACTTCCGCAAGCAGGAGATCACGCAAGTCCAGATCTGTTCGGGCCTCGTCTTTCAGGACGCCTTGGGCCCGGCCCAGCGCGACAAGACGGCTGACAACCTTCTCGCGAAACTCTTCGGTCGTCGCGGCCCGTGTGAGACGAACGACGCTCTGCACCACGCCCATGAGATTCTTGTTCCGGTGCTCGATTTCCTGCGCGAGAAGCTTCTCGCGTCGTTCGAGACGCTTTCGTTCGGTGACGTCGATCGATACGCCGACCAGCCCGACGACATCGCCATTTTCATCCGTGAACGGCGCCTTGGTCGACAGCCAGTACGAGGTGGTGCCATCGGCTCCCCGAAGAACTTCCTCGACCTGGCATCGAGCGCCTGCGGCCATGATGCGCTGGTCATTCTCCATGACCGTGCGAGCCAAATCCTTGTCCGCCAGCAGCTCGAGATCGTTCTTGCCGATGAAGCCGCCGCACTCCCAGCCGACGGCCTGCGCGAAGCCCGTGTTGCCGAGCAATATCCGGCCCGCTCGATCCTTCGCGTAAACCGCGCCTGGAACGGCCTCTATGATCTCGTGCAGGAAGGAAGGATTTCCCTTCAGCTGTTCTATTGGCACCCCATTTCATCCCCCATGACGGCCCGTCTTTCCGGACAGGCATGCATTGAGCCGCCTGATGCCCCTGTTCGCGATTGCCGGTCGCAACAGCCGCCAGCCACCCGGAACTCCGCGAGTACTGGAGATGCGCTCCGCTTGAAGAGCTGCCGGCCTGATGCGCCAGATCTCATGGCCGATGCCGCCTGTGTCTGGAGCGGTCAGTCAATGACCGTCCGTGCCAATGGTGGAGCTTCCGCATGTCTCCCAAAAACATGCGTTCATTGCAAGGGGCGGCCGCGGGACGCTCGAGCGCGACCCAAATGCGAAGGTGGCGGAGACGGAGGGATTCGAACCCTCGATACGGGTAATCCCCGTATGGCGGTTTAGCAAACCGCTGGTTTCAGCCACTCACCCACGTCTCCGGTTTGCGGCGGCGGGCGGGCTATAACGGGGTGCCCCCATCGCGGCAAGGGGCCTCGCCCGAGGGTTTCGGGGGGCTTCGGAACGCGGCTCGACTCGACTCGCCGCAAAACCGACTCAGCTGGCCGCGCGTTCATTGCCGCTTCAGGCGCGGAGGATTCTTGTTCACGGCGGACAGGCCTGTTTCTTGCTCTTGGCCCTCGGGGAACCGGAGATGATGATCGAATTCGCCGCTCGTTGCCGCCGTCGCGCCTTCGGCGTCGCGCTCGCGCTGGCGGCCGCGTGTGCCGGCGCGCCACTCGCTGCGCAGGGCATCCAGACGATCGATCCCGATACGGCGATCGACGCCGACCTGGCTGGCCCGCAGCCGGTCCCGGCCCCGGCCCCGGTCCCGGCTGCGCCCTCGCCCTCTATCGACTACGACAGCGGTGTGGACAGCTGGAGTACGCCTCCGGCCGAGACTCCGGTGGAAACCGTGAGCGCTGCCGTCCCGGGCGCCGAGGTCGCGGCGTCGGATGAGACGACCTACAAGAAGGACGACCTGATCGGTGCGGCCGAGGGCCTTTTCGGCAAGGGCGCCGAAGGCCTCGCGCGGCTGATCGAGGACGTGCTCGCCAAGCAGGGCGAGCCCAACGGCTACATCGTCGGGCGCGAGGCCGGGGCCGCTTTCGTGCTCGGCGCGCGCTACGGTTCGGGCACGCTGTACCACAAGATCGAGGGGCAGCGGCCGGTCTACTGGACCGGACCGTCGGTCGGGTTCGATGCGGGTGCCAACGCCGGCAACACTTTCGTGCTGGTCTACAACCTCTACGACACCGAGGAGCTCTACGAGCGCTATCCGGCGGGCGAGGGCACGGCCTACTTCGTCGGCGGGTTCAACGCCTCGTACCTGCGCAAGGGCGACGTGGTGCTGATCCCGATCCGCGTCGGCGCGGGGCTGCGGCTCGGGGTCAACGCGGGCTACATGAAGTTCTCCAAGAACCAGCGCTGGCTGCCATTCTAGCGAGCGCGGCGAAGACCGGGATCGCGCCGCCAACACTGCCCGTCATCCGGGCCAAGGCCGGGATCTCGTCCCGCAAGCCCGGCATGAATGGCATGCGGTCCCGGCTTTCGCCGGGATGACGGTTGAGGAATTGGGACGCATTGCCCCTTGCCCGCGGGGCCCTCGCTTGGCATGGGCGCGCCGCCATGCTCGAACGCCTTGAACAACAGCCGCCCGACGCGCTGCTCGCGCTGATCAAGCTCCACGACGCCGATCCGCGCGGCGACAAGATCGACCTCGGCGTCGGCGTCTACCGTACCGGCGAGGGCGAGACGCCGGTGTTCGGCGCGATCAAGGCGGCCGAGCGGAAGCTGGTCGAGGAGCAGGATTCGAAGGCCTACCTCGGGCCCGAGGGCGACATGGGCTTCGTCCATGCGCTGATGCCCTATGTGTTCGGCGGCGAGGATCCGACGCGCGGCGGGCGGATCGAGGGGATGCAGACTCCGGGCGGCACCGGCGGGGTGCGCCTCGCGCTGGCGCTGGCCAGGCGGGCCGGCGTCAAGCGCGTGCTGATGGGCACGCCGAGCTGGCCGAACCACGCGCAGATCGTCGCCGACCTCGAACTCGAGCTGGTCACGTTTGATCATGCGACGGCCGACGGCTCGGCCAACCTCGCCGCGCTCGAGGCGGCGCTCGCCGGGGCCGGCGAAGGCGACGCGGTGCTGTTGCACGGCTGTTGCCACAACCCGACCGGGATCGACTATTCGAACGACCAGTGGGACGCGATCGCCGCGATCCTCGCCGAGAAGCCGGTGCTGCCGATCGTCGACCTCGCCTACCAGGGCCTCGGCCTCGGGCTGGATGAGGATGCCTGCGGCGTGCGCAAGTTGGTTGCAGCCGTGCCCGAGGCGCTGATCGCCTATTCGTGCGACAAGAACTTCGGCCTCTACCGCGACCGCGTCGGCGCGCTCTACATCTACGCGCGCGACGCCGAGCAGCTTGCTCGCGCGCTGTCGAACGGGCACGCCTTGGCGCGTTCGGCCTGGTCGATGCCGCCAGACCACGGCGCCGCCGCGGTGCGGCTGGTGCTGGCCGATCCCGCGCTGACCGCGCAGTGGCTCGACGAACTCGACCAGATGCGCACGCGCATCCGCCAGGTCCGTGCGGCGCTCGGCGAGGCCGGGGCGGCAGGCGCTCTCGACCTGACGCCGTTCGCGCGCCAGCACGGCATGTTCGCGATGCTGCCGCTGTCGAAGGAGCAGATCCAGGCGCTGCGCCAGGACCACGCGATCTACATGGCCGGCTCGGGTCGGATCAACGTCGCCGGGCTGACGACGGGCAACCTGCCCAAGTTCGTCGCCGCGCTGGCCGACGTGACCGCGCCGGTCGCGGCCTGAGCATGGACCGCCAGCCGGTCCTCGAAGGGGAGCGGCTGCTGCTGAGGCCGCTCACCGAAGCCGACTGGGAGGCGCTCTATGCGGTCGCTTCCGACCGCGAGCTGTGGGCCGTGCATCCGTCGCACGACCGCTGGCAGGAGCCGGTGTTCCGCGCGTTCTTCGACGACGCGCTGGCCAAGGGCGGCGCGCTGGCGATCGTCGACAAGGCGACGGGCAAGGTGATCGGCTCGTCGCGGTTCCAGGTTTGCGACCGCGAAGAAGAGCAGGGTGCGCTCGAGATCGGCTGGAGCTTCATCGCCCGGGAATACTGGGGCAAGGGGTACAACGCGGAGTTCAAGCAGCTGATGCTCGAGCACGCGTTCCGCTGGGTCGACCGCGTGGTGTTCCGCGTCGGCGCCGACAACGTGATCTCGCGCAAGGCGATGGCGAATATCGGCGGCCGACTGACCGGTGCGAGCTACTGGGAGGACCGCGCCGGTCGCCCGGTCGAGCACGTCGTGTACGAGATCACGCGCGAGAGCTTCGCCGCAGGGCCGCTGGCGCGATAAGCTGGACCCAGCTCAGCTCCGCAGGCTCTCCAGCCGCTTCAGGTAGCGCGCCACGGTATCGATTTCGAGGTTGACCTCGGACCCCTGCGCAAGTTCGCCGAGCGTGGTCACCTCGGAAGTGTGAGGGATCAGGTTGAGGCCGAAGTCGACACTACCGTCGGGGCGGTCGGCGACCTCGTTGACGGTCAGCGAGACCCCGTCGACAGCGATCGAGCCCTTGGAGGCGATGAACGGGGCGAGCTCGGCCGGGGCGCGTACGGTCAGGCGGGTCGAGGCGCCCTCGGGCTGCCAGTCGGCGATGAGGCCGACCCCGTCGACATGGCCCGAGACGATATGGCCGCCAAGCTCGTCGCCGACCCTGAGCGACGGCTCGAGGTTCACGCGCCGGCCCTCGCTCCACATTCCCTCGGCCGTACGGCTGACGGTCTCGGCCGAGACGTCGACCGCGAACCACGCGGCTCCCGGTTCGCCGCCGCGCTCGACGACCGTCAGGCACACGCCCGAGCAGGCGATCGAGGCGCCGATCGCGATCGTTTCGGGATCGAACGGGCAGGCGATGCGCACTCGGAGGTCGCCACGCTGATCGACGCTCTCGATCGTGCCGACGGCGGTGACGATGCCGGTGAACATTCAGGCTCCCTCGGGTTCGTCCGGGGTGTAGACTTCGAGCGTATCGCTGCCAAGCCGGTGACGGTCGGCGAGCCGCCAGCCGCGGGGGACTCCGTCGGATGTCGGGTCGCGGAACGCGGCGATGCCTTCGCCGAACTCGGCGGGCGAGCGGTAGAGCAGCAGGCGGTCGACCAGCCCGGCGGCGAGCAGCGCGTCGGCGGTCGTCGCGCCGCCTTCGGCGAACAGGTACTGGGCCTCGAGGCTGCGGATTTCCTCGGGCTCGCGCAGCGCGGTCCAGCCCTCGGGGACGCTTCCGCCGGTCAGGACGAAGCGCCGTGGACTCAGGTGCTCGAGCCCGGGCAGGCGCACGTCGAGCCGCGGCGCATCGGCCCGTAACGTGCCGCCGCCGACGAGGATCGCGTCGTGTCGCGCGCGTTCGCGGTGGACGTGCCCGCGGGCCGCTTCACCGGTGATCCACTTGCTGGTCCCGTCGGGGCGGGCGACGAACCCGTCGGCGGTGACGGCGAGCTTGAGCGTCACGAACGGCCGCCCGAGAGTCCGTCGCGCGAGATAGCCGGCCAGTCCGGCGCCGCAGATCGCGTCGTTCGCGACTCGCACGTCGATGCCCTGCGCGCACAGAAGCTCGACGCCCTTGCCTGCCGTGCGCGGGTCGGGATCCGAAACGCCGACGACAGCGCGGGCGATGCCGGCCTCGGCCAGCAGGTCGGCGCAGGCGGGGCCCCGTTCGCTGCGGTGGGCGCAGGGCTCGAGAGTGACGTAGAGCGTGGCGCCGCGTGCTGCCTCTCCGGCCTGCGTCAGCGCCACGGCCTCGGCGTGCGGGCGCCCGCCGGGCCGGGTCCACCCGCGGCCGACAACGATCCCGTCGCGGACGAGGATCGCGCCGACGGCAGGATTGGGCCGGCTCAGCGGCCGGGCGCGTTCCCCTAGGCAGGCCGCCGTAGCCAGCCAGCGTGCGTCGTCGCGCTCACTCACCCGCGGCCTGGGTGGCTTTCGGAGACGGCGATGCGGCCGGTTCGGGATCGTCGCTGTACTGCCGCTCGAGTTCGTCGACGTCGAAGCCCATCGCCCGACCGAGTGCGCGGGCGCGCTCCCGCCGCTCCTCCCTGCGCGCCTCTTCCTGTGCCTGGAGCGCTTCCTTGCGCTTCTGGTTCTCGATGTTCGAGGCGATGATCTCCTCGTCGGTGCGGTCGGGACGGAAGGTCGTGATCCAGGTGATCTCGGGCGGCCGCGGCTGGACCCGCTCGCTGTCGGGGATCATCACGACCATCAGCGCGAAAGTCGCCGCAACCGACACGCCGAGAATGCGCCAGCGGTACGGGTTCGGCCGCCGCCACTCGTGGACGAGATCCTCGATCGCGCCCCGCGGCGAAATTCGGCGCCAGAAGCTCATGGCCGCGAAGATAGGCGCAAGTCGGCCCGATCACCACCCCGCGCGCGGGCACGGCTCAGAAATAGTCGACGCGGATGCTGCCGCGGACATTCCCGTCGCTTGCCTGCTTGCTCGAGATGTGCGCGCCGAAGGCGCACTCGAGCTCGCGTCCGCATCGAGCGCAGGCCTTCAGCCGAACGCGGCGTAGAGCCCGCGGCCTTCGCGGCGCAGCCACTCGTCAGCCGCGGCGAGGTTGCCTTCGAACAGGTCGCCGAGCAGCGCGCGGAATGCCGGCGAATGGTCGAAGTGGACGAGGTGCGCGACCTCGTGGGCGACGACGGAGCGGCGCACGAAGTCGGGGGCCTGCACAAGCCGCCAGTTGACGCGGATGCAGCGGCCGCGCTCGCGCGGGCCCGAGCAGCTGCCCCAGCGGCGCTGCGCGCGCGACAGCCGCAGCGCGGGCAGCTCGAGCCCGGCGCGCCCGCAGTAGTCGGCAAGGTCCTCGCTCATGATCCTGAGGGCCTCGGCCTCGAGCCAGCGGCGAAGCCGCCCCGCGACCGTCTCGGCCGGTCCGCCGAGGCGGATTTCGCCTGCAGTCGCAGCCGGCCTTCTCGGCCACTGCGGATCCCAGGCGATCGCCAGCCGCTCACCGCGATAGGCGAGCGTGCCGCCCGGTGTCGGCGGCGAGGGGGGCGGGATCGCGGCGAGCTGGCTTTCGAGCCAGTCGGTGCGGCTCCTGACGAATGCCAGCGCGTCGAGCGTGCGGCCCCAGCGCGGCAGCGTGATCCTGACCTCGCTGCCATCGGGCGCGAGCCGCATCGTCAGGCGCGTCGCGCGCGGGTGGCGGCGGATCGCCAGCGGCAGCTCGCGCCCGCCGACGGTGACCGTCGGCTCCTCGTCCCGCCGGCGCCGCAACCAGTCGATCATTCCTCCACCGCCCATTCGACGATGTGGTGCTCGAGCGGCCCGGCCTCGTTCTCGCCGACGACGCGCCCGGCAACGCTGATCCCGGCGTGGATCATCGCCTCGGGGCTTCCGGTCAGCAGCGGATGCCAGTCAGGCAGGGGCTTGCCCTCGGCACGGCGACGATAGGCACAGGTCGGCGGCAGCCACGGCACCTCGCTGACCAGCTTCGGCGTCAGCCGCAGGCAGTCGGGCACGAAGGCCTTGCGGTGGCGATAGTCGGAGCAGCGCGCGGTCGCGTGATCGAGCAGCCGGCAGGCGACGTTGGTCTCTACGATCGCGCCGGTTTCCTCGTCCTCGAGCTTGTGCAGGCAGCAGCGGCCGCAGCCGTCGCACAGCGCTTCCCACTCGTCGCGCCCGAGAGCCTCGAGCGGCAGCTCCCAGAAGCGCTCCCTCAGCTCACCCATTTCTCGAGTTCCGCGGCGACCGCCTCCTTGCTCGTCTCGACGGGGAGCAGGGCGATCGGTTCCCCCTGGCGGCCCATCAGGTAGCCGGCACGGCTATGGTCCATCAGGTAGCTGTCGTTGCCCGCATCCTCGCCCTTGGCGTAGTAGACCGCGAAGGCTTTCGCCGCCTGGTCGACCTGCTCGGCACTGCCGGTCAGCCCGAGCAGGTCGGCCGAGAACGCGGCGGTGAACTGGCCGATCTTCTCCGGCGTGTCGCGCGCCGGGTCGATGGTGATGAAAATCGGCTGGACTTGCGCCGCGAGCTCCGGCTTCGCCTGCTTGAACGCGGCGTAGCCCTGCATCATGCGCTGCACGTCGTAAGGACAGACGTCCGGACAATAGGCGTAGCCGAAGTAGACCATCCGGTACTTGCCGTCGAAGTCGCTCCAGCGCACGGTGCGGCCGGTGCTGTCGACCAGCTCGAATGGCCCGCCTATCTCGGCGCCGGCCAGCGGCGGTTCCCCGGTTCCCGAGGCGGTGCCGCAGGCGGAGAGCAGGGAGACGGCGAGGCTGGCGGCGAGCAGGCGGGCACGGGTGGACATGGCGCCGAGGTTCATGCTCTGCTAACGCGCGGGCGGCAAGGGTCGAGTCCGGCAGGGGCACCCCTTTCCGCAGCATTGTTCGAGGAGGAGTTCGCGTGAACGGCGGCAGGTTGCGGTACTGGGCCGCGTGCGGGACAATGGCGATCGGTCTGGCGCTCGGCGCGCCGGCGGCGGGCCAGGTCTATTCGGACGGCTACAAGTTCCTCGAAGCGGTCGACGACAAGGACATTACCGAGGTCGAGCGACTGCTCGGCAAGCCCGGGACCACCGTGATCAACGCTCGCGACGTGACCACCGGGCGCACGGGCCTGCACATCGCTGCCGCGCGGCGCGACATCGTCTGGCTGGTCTACCTCGCCAACAAGGGCGCCAATCCCAACATCGCCGACAATCGCGGCATCACCCCGCTGATGGTCGCGAGCCAGATCGGCTTCCTCGAAGGGGTCGAAGCGCTGATCAAGGCGGGCGCCCGGGTCGACACCCCCAACGAGGCCGGCGAGACGCCACTCATCTCCGCGGTCCACCGCCGCGACACGCAGATGATGCGCGTGCTGCTGCAGGCGGGCGCCGATCCCGACCGGGCCGACAATTCGGGTCGCTCGGCGCGGGAATACGCCGCGCTCGAGGGCCGCAACGGGCCGCTGCTCGCCGAGATCGAGCGCAGCGCGCGCTCGGCCGGCGGCCGCAAGTCCGACGAAGTCTACGGGCCGAGCTTTTGACCGAGGCGCTCGCCAGCGACGAGCGCACGCTCGACGAGCTGCGGCTCGCGCTCGCGCCGGAGATCGCTCGCGCGGCGGTGTTCGACGGGTGGAACGACAAGGCGCTGGCGCAGGCCGCGGCGGCCGCCGGGGTCGATCCCGCCGTTGCGCGGCTGGCGTTCCCGGGCGGCGCGATGGACATGATCGCTGCCTGGATCGAGGGCACCGACGCGAAGATGGTCGCTGCGTTCGGCGGCGGCGCGCTCGAGGGGCTCAAGGTGCGCGAACGCATCCGCACCCTGCTGCAATTCCGCCTCGACGCGATCGCCGGGATGGAGGAAGCGCTGCGCCGCGCGCTGGCGATCCAGGCGATGCCGCGGAACCTCGGGCGCACGATGCAGCTCGGCTGGCGCAGCGCCGACCAGATGTGGCGTCTCGCCGGCGATACCGCGACCGATTACAACCACTACACCAAGCGCGCGATCCTGATGGGCATCTACAGCGCCACGCTCGCCGTGTGGGTCGAGGACGAGAGCGAAGACAAGACCGAGACTCGCGCCTTCCTTGACCGGCGGATCGAGGGCGTGATGAAGTTCGAGAAGGCCAAGGCGCAGCTGTTGCGGCGGGGTGAGGGCTTCGATGTTGCTCGGTTCCTCGGGCGATTGCGGTATCCGGCGAAGTAGAAGTTAGGCGGGAGGCAGCAGGCAGAGGCAGCAGTTTGTTGCCGAGATTCGAGCCTGTCCCCTATTGCCTGACAACCTGAACAGGTTCGTCTGCTGTCTGCTGACTCCTAATGCGAACCAGTTGCAATTGATCCTCCCATCCGGCAGAGCGCCCGCGTGACGGATTCCACTACGCTCGACCTTCTTCCCCCGCGGCGCCCGGCCCAGATCGTCGCGGTCGACTGGAACGCCCTGGCCGAAGACGAGGCCAAGCGGCTCCACGCGCTCGGGATCGAGGAGGGTGCGCAGGTCGCCGTGGCCCACCGCGGGATCTTCACGGGACGCGACCCGGTGGCGATCGAGATCGGCCGCATGACCTTGGCGATTCGCCGCAGCCATGCGCGGGCGATGACGGTGGCGCCGCGATGAGCCGGCTGCGCACCGCTGCGCTCGTCGGCAACCCCAATTCGGGCAAGAGCGCGCTGTTCAACGCGCTGACCGGCGCGCGGCAGAAGATCGCCAATTATCCGGGCGTCACCGTCGAGCGGAAGGCCGGGCGGATGGTGTTGCCCTCGGGCGAGCCGGTCGAGCTCGTCGACCTGCCCGGGTCCTACTCGCTCGACCCGGCGAGTCCCGACGAGGAAGTGACCCGCAAGGTCGTGCTCGGCGAATTCCCGGGCGAGGCCCGGCCCGAAGTGCTCATCATCGTGCTCGACGCGGCGAACCTCGAGCAGCACCTGGTGTTTGCGCAGGAGTTGATCGAGCTCGGCCGGCCGGTCGTCGTCGCGCTCAACATGATCGACCTCGCCGAGCGCGACGGGCTGGTGCTCGATCCGAAGGCGCTCGAGCGCTCGCTCGGCGTGCCGGTGATCCCGACTGTCGCCGTGCGCCGCCGTGGGCTCGACGCGCTGCGCGAGGCCGTTGCCGCAGCCGAGACGCAGGCCGAGCGCGACCCCAAGGCGCACCCGCGGCAGCATCTGACGCTGCCCGAGCGCCGGCTTGCCGCGCGTCACATGGCGCAGGGCGCGATCGTCAGCGAGACCGCCGCCCATCGTCTCCACGCGCGGCTCGACCGCGTGCTGCTGCACCCGTGGCTCGGCCCGCCGATCCTGTTCGCGCTGCTGTTCGTGATCTTCCAGGCCGTCTTCGCCTGGGCCGAGCCGTTCGTCGCCGCGATCGAGGGCGGGATCGGCGCGCTGATCGACCTCGCCAACGCGAACCTGCCGGCCGGCCTGTTGCGCGACCTGCTGACCCAGGGGGTGCTCTCGGGGGTCGGCTCGGTGGTGGTATTCCTGCCGCAGATCGTCATCCTGTTCGCCTTCATCCTGGTGATGGAGCAGTCCGGTTACATGGCCCGCGCCGCGTTCATCATGGACCGGCTGATGGCCGGTGTCGGCCTCTCGGGCCGCAGTTTCATCCCGCTGCTGTCGAGCTTCGCCTGCGCGATTCCCGGGATCATGGCGACGCGCGCGATCGGCGATCCCAAGGACCGGCTGACGACGATCCTGATCGCCCCGCTGATGACCTGCTCGGCGCGGTTGCCGGTCTACGCGGTGATCATCGGTGCGTTCATCCCGGCGCGGACGGTGGGCTGGGGCATCGGCCTGCAGGGGCTGGTGCTGTTCGCGCTCTACGTCGCCGGAATTATCGGCGCGATGGCCGCCGCGCTGGTGCTGCGGCGGACAGTGACCAAGGGTACCGCCTCGGGCTTCATCATGGAGCTGCCCAAGTACCAGTGGCCGCCGCTGCGCGACCTCGCGATCGGCCTGTGGCAGCGCGCCTGGGTGTTCCTGCGCCGCGCGGGCACGATCATCTTCACGGTGACGGTCGTGCTGTGGGTGCTGCTGAGCTTCCCGCAGGCGGCGCCGGGAGAGAGCCAGTCCGAGGCGAGCATCGCCGGCCACATTGCCAGCGGGCTCGAGGTCGTGGTCGAGCCGATTGGCTTCAACCACGAGATCGCGCTGGCGCTGATCCCGGCGATGGCCGCGCGCGAGGTCGCCGTGTCGTCGCTGGCGACGACCTATGCGATCGACGCCGAGGACGAAGAGGAAGCGGCCGAAGGGCTGATCCCCAAGCTCCAGGCCGGCTGGACGCTGCCGACGGCGCTCGCCTTCCTCGCCTGGTTCGTGTTCGCTCCGCAGTGCCTGTCGACGATCGCGGTCGCCCGGCGCGAGACCAACGGGTGGAAATGGCCGCTGTTCATGATGGCCTACCTGTTCGCGCTGGCGTACATCTTTGCCGGCCTGACCTACTGGATCGCGGTCGCGCTCGGGCTTTAGCTCCGCTTCGGGGGTAATTCGGGAAATCCCGTTGCGGGAGGGACCGGGGGCGGCCTACATCGGGGCGGAATCACCGGCCGGCGGGCATCGCCGGCCCCAGCCGCGCGAGAGGACGAAAATGGCGGGCAGCCTCAACAAAGTCATGCTGATCGGCAACCTTGGCGCCGATCCCGAGATTCGCTCGTTCCAGAACGGCGGCAAGGTCGCCAACCTCAGGATCGCGACGTCCGAGACCTGGAAGGACCGCAACACCGGCGAGCGCCAGGAACGCACCGAGTGGCACAATGTGGCGATCTATTCCGAAGGCCTCGTCGGCGTGGTCGAGCGCTACCTGCGCAAGGGCTCGAAGGTCTACGTCGAGGGCCAGCTGCAGACCCGCAAGTGGCAGGACCAGTCGGGCAACGACCGCTACACGACCGAGGTCGTGATCCGCGGCATGAACGGCACGCTGACAATGCTCGACGGCGCACAGGGCGGCGGCTCGCGCGGCGGCGGCGGAGACTGGGACCAGGGCGGCGGCGGTGGTCGCGGCGGTTCGTCGGGCGGTGGCTCGAGCTGGAACCAGGGAGGGGGCTCCTCGGGCGGGATCGCCGACGATCTCGACGACGATATCCCGTTCTAGGGGCCGTCGAGGAGCTGTTGTTCAATCCCTGGCGCGAGGCGCACTAGTCCTTCTTGAGCGCTGCCAAGGCGGCGAACGGCCCGGCCGCGCCTTCGTCAAGCAGCCCGGCCTCCTTCCGTACCTTCTCGGCATCGGGCCCGACCGCGTAGGGATCGATTGCCAGCGCGAGCGTCTGCGCGACGGCCTCGCCGAGGTCGAAGCCGTGATCGTCGAACTCGATCTCGTCGAGCTCGTCCGCCTCGAGCTCGACCTCTTCCTCGGTTACGGGCGCGGACGGGACGAAGCGCAGCGCGATCGGCTCGTCGATCTCGACCGGCAGGTCTTCGCCCGAGACCGCGCAGCTCTGCACAATCGCCGCGCGCAGCCGCCCGGAGGCCGCGACCGCCTCGCCATCGGGCGTCAGCGTCACTTCGGCCTCGAGCCGGTCGATCGAGACCAGGCCGAAACGGGCGGCCAGCGCGGCGCGCTCCTCGGCGCTCGCGGACAGCGCGAGCGGCGCGGTGGGCAGGTGCCGCGCGTCGATCGGGCGCGAGAACTCGGGCGCAGTCACAGCGAGATTCCCCCGGCGAGGAGCGTCCGGCTGTCGAGCGCCGCGACGTGGTCGTCGAACGCCTGCAGCCGCGCGGCGAGTGCCTCGGGACCGCGCCCCTCCTGCATCGTCACGTTGCGCGCGAGCGCGGCCTCGAGTGCGCGGCGGTCGCGGGCCGCCCGCGCCTCGCGCAGCGCCCCGAGCCGGCCGCCCAGCACCGAGACCAGCTTGCCGACCTTCTTGCCCACGACCATGTCGCCCACGCCGCTCTCGCGCAGCTGGCCGTCCATGTCTTCGACGAACAGCTCGGTCAGCAGCACCGCCTCGCGCGCGTGTACACGGTCGCGCTCGAACCGCAGCAGCACGATCGCCAGGATCGCAGTAATCATGTCGAACCGCCCGCTCACCGTGTCGGCCACGCCGTCGTCGCGGTAGAATGCCGGGTCGCGCGACAGTTCGACAATCCGGTGCCACAGCGGCCGCAGCGCCTCGCGCGGGTCAGGCTCCGCAGGCCGGGAGCGGAACAGGCGGGCAAGGAACGACATCCGGCAGGCGTACCCCATTAATCGGCTATTCAATCCGCGCTGCCCATGCGGCATTGCACGGCGGCGCGCCAGCCCGTAAGGCTCGCCACCGATATTAGGCTTAGGCGCGGGCTTGGCAATTCGTCCGCACGGATGACGCGGAAAGGCGGGGCATGACGGCTTGGTTGCGGATCGGGGCGATGGCCGGCGCGGCGCTGATGGCGTCGGGCTGCGTCCAGATCCAGAACCATCGCGGCTATCTCGCCGACGAGGTCCTGCTGCAGTCGGTCCAGCCGGGCGTCGACAACCGTCAGTCGGTCGAGCGCACGCTCGGCCGCCCGAGCTTCGTCAGCCAGTTTGGCGAGCCGGTCTGGTACTACGTTTCGAGCAGCACGACCCAGCGGCCGTTCCACCAGCCGCGTATTACCGGTCATACCGTGCTTGCGGTTCGCTTCGATGCCAGCGGCAACGTCGCCTCGATCGAGCGCACCGGTCTCGAGCGGGTCGCGCGCATCAATCCCGAGAACGACGAGACACCGACTCTCGGCCGCGAGCGCAGCTTCTTCGAGGACCTGTTCGGCAACATCGGCCAGGTCGGCGCCGGCGTGCCTGCCGGCGGAGGCTGACGCTTCCGGGGTAGGTCTGTCGACAACAGGACGCGCTTGACCGTTCGACAAGCTCGCGGGGAGCGGGATTGGGTTCTCGCGGCGTCCGGAGCCGCTGACCTTTCACCCGCGTCCGCTCGTCCTGAGCTTGCCGAAGGACAGCCCCCCGGGACCTCGCCATGGACTGCCCCGCTCGTCCAACAGGGGGCATTGAAGCGCTACGGCAAGTCGCCCATATCCGGGCCATGGACGAGCTGACGGCCCGCCACGGCCTCCCTCAGTGGCACGGCACCACCATCATCGGCGTCAGGAAGGGCGGCAAGACCGTCATCGCCGGTGACGGGCAGGTTTCGATGGGCAACACGGTGATGAAGCCCAACGCGCGCAAGGTTCGCCGGATCGGCGAGGACGGCAATGTGATCGCCGGGTTCGCCGGCGCCACGGCCGACGCCTTCACGTTGTTCGAGCGGCTCGAGCGCAAGCTCGAGCAGTATCGCGGCCAGCTGATGCGCGCCGCGGTCGAGCTGGCCAAGGACTGGCGGACCGACAAGTACCTGCGCAACCTCGAGGCGCTGATGATCGTTGCCGACAAGGACGCGATGCTGGTGCTGACCGGTAACGGCGACGTGCTCGAGCCCGAGGGCGGGATCGCCGCGATCGGCTCGGGCGGCAACTACGCGCTGTCGGCCGCGAAGGCGCTGACGGACTACGAGGACGATCCCGAAAAGATCGCTCGCCGCGCGATGCAGGTCGCGGCGGAGATCTGCGTCTTCACCAACGACCGCGTGACGGTCGAGACCATCTAGCTCCCCTCCCGCTTGCGGGAGGGGCCGGGGGTGGGCCAGTCAGCCCATCTCCACACTCACCCACCCCTAACCCCTCCCGCAAGCGGGAGGGGGGACTGAGAACAGAATGAACGACCACCTCACTCCCAAAGCCATCGTCAAGGCCCTCGACGAGCACATCATCGGCCAGGCCGAGGCCAAGCGCGCGGTCGCCGTGGCGCTGCGCAACCGCTGGCGTCGCCAGCGCCTTTCCCCCGAGTTGCGCGACGAGGTCACGCCGAAGAACATCCTGATGATCGGCCCGACCGGTTGCGGCAAGACCGAGATCAGCCGGCGTCTGGCGAAGCTGGCGGACGCGCCGTTCGTCAAGGTCGAGGCGACCAAGTTCACCGAGGTCGGCTACGTCGGCCGCGACGTCGAGCAGATCGCCCGCGACCTCGCCGAGGAAGCGATCCGGCTCGAGAAGGAGCGGCGCCGCGAGGCCGTGCGCGAGGCGGCGAGCAAGGCGGCGATGGACCGGTTGCTCAAGGCCCTCGTCGGCGAAAGCGCCAGCGAGGCCACCCGCGAGAGCTTCCGCCAGCGGATCGTCGAGAACGCGATGAACGACGTCGAGGTCGAGATCGAGCTCGAGGACTCGCCGACGATGCCGTTCGATCTTCCCGGCGGCAACGTCGGCATGATCAACCTCAGCGAGATGATGAACAAGGCGATGGGCCGCCACAACCTCAAGCGCCGCAAGCTCAAGGTGCCCGACGCCTGGGACAAGCTGGTCGACGAGGAAGCCGAGAAGCGCATGGACCAGGACGACGTCGCCCGGGTCGCGCTGGCCAATGCCGAGGCCAACGGCATCGTGTTCCTTGACGAGATCGACAAGATCGCCGTGAGCGACGTGCGCGGCGGTTCGGTCAGCCGCGAGGGCGTGCAGCGCGACCTGCTGCCGCTGATCGAGGGCACTACGGTCGCCACCAAGTACGGCCCGATGAAGACCGACCACGTCCTGTTTATCGGCTCGGGTGCGTTCCACGTTGCCAAGCCGTCGGACATGTTGCCGGAACTGCAGGGCCGCCTGCCGATCCGCGTCGAGCTCAAGGCACTGACCGAGGAGGATTTCGTCTCCATCCTCAGCGACACGCGCGCCAATCTCGTCGAGCAGTACAAGGCGCTGCTCGCCACCGAGAAGGTCGAGATCGAGGTCACCCCGGAGGCCATCCGCGAGATCGCGAAGATCGCCGCTCAGGTCAACGAGACGGTCGAGAACATTGGCGCCCGCCGCCTGCAGACGGTGATGGAGAAGGTGTTCGAGGACCTGAGCTTCGAGGCCGAGGAGCGCGAGGGCCAGAGCGTGACGATCGACGCCGGCTACGTGCGCGAGCGGCTCGCCGGCCTCGCGCAGGACGCCGATCTCAGCAAATACGTCCTCTAGCTCGCGGAACGTCGGCATCGGCCGCGGCGTTCACCGTCTCAACGGAGGATGCCCATGACCGACGCAACCGAGCTCTATGCGATCGAGGAAGGTTTCTGGCTCGCGGGCCGCGAGCACTTCCTCGAGTCCGTCGATGCCGAGTGTCTGCTGGCCTTTCCGCAGCCGGGGCAGATGCACGGCGTCTACAAGCGCGAGGACATAGCTGTGACGGCGTCGGTGCCAGGCCGCTGGCGCGACCTGCAGATGAACAACCGCCAGCTGCACCGGCCGTTCGCCGACGTCGCGATCCTGAGCTACCGTGCCGACGTGATACGCGCCGACGGCGAACCCTACTCGGTGCTGATCGGCTCGGGCTACGTCCGGCGTACCGACGGGTGGAAGCTCACGTTCCACCAGCACTCGCCGGTCGAATAGCCGCTCACCCGCACCAGGCGCACCAGAACCAGCTCGGCGGGCGGAACGCGGTGATCACGCGGCCGGCGGCGATCACGCCGATCCAGCAGGCGAGCGAGACGCCGGCGAAGAGCCGCGCGGCTGACGAAGCGTTCTCGTCGGGACCGAGCCGCTTCAGTTCGCGCGCGGCGGTCAGGTAGAACAGCACCATGTTGAGCCCGGCGAGCGCGAGCAGCGCCATCTTCACCTGCCACGCGGGATTGTAGAGGTACTGGTCGGGCGAGGTGACGACGAACATCAGCCCGCTCGCCGCCGACAGCGCGAAGCCGAGCACGCCGAACGGCACCAGCCGATGCATCGCCGGGATCGACAGGCCGCGCCCGAGACCGAGCAGCCTGAGGTCGAACATCCCCACTGTGCCCATCAGCAGGCACAGCCCGATGAAGTGGATGATCTCGGCGATCGGCCAGCCCCACGCCGAGTACATCAGGTCGTAGATGCCGCTGTCGATCGCCCAGACGACGATGCCGACCGGGTCGAACAGCGGATCGGCGGGCAGGCCGCTCACCACTCGAGGTCCGTCGTGAGCAGCATGGTGTTGGTGTAGAGCAGCAGCTTGCCGCTCGCGACGCCGCCGAGCCATAGCACCAGCGAAGCCGCAGCGGCCCAGCGCGCGCCGCGAGGGACCGCTGCGCCGCGCGCCGCGGCCGGGAATGCCGTGCGCGCGATTGTCCGGACCAGCAGAGCCGCGCCGACCAGGCAGGCGAACTTGAGCGCGAAGATCCAGTTGGTCAGAGCCTTGGCCGGGTAGCCGACGAGCAGGCCCAGGCCGGACACGATCGCAAGGCCCGCGCCGATCCCCATGACCGGGACGAACATGCGGAACCGCTCGAGCCTGGCGCCCGAGCCGACCCCGAGCACCCTGAGGCCGATCGCGATCCCGCCGCCGACAAGGAAGGCCATGCCCCAGGCATGGCCGATCAGCAGTACGAAATAGGCGTAGAAGTCTTCCCGCACGAACACGGAAAGGCGCGTCTGCTCGATCCACGCGAGTGCGGACATTGAAACCCCCGGCGCTTGCGTAACAGAGGGCGGGGGGCGAGGCGAGGGGCTCTAGCTTCCCTGCAGGAACCAGTAGCGGGTGTGACAGGCCTGGCAGGCCGCATCGATGCCGAACGCGAGATCGGCGGTCCTGGCCGCGTCGCGAGCTCTTGCCGCCTCGGCCAACGCGGCCCCCTGCGCGGCCATGTCGGCCGAAACCGCGCGGAAGCCGGCGGGATCGGAATCGATCATCGCCTGGATCTGCTCTCTCGTGGCGACGCCCGGAGGCACTTCGCCTGAAACCAGGTCGGGCCCGCCGGCGACGATGATCTCGGCCTCGGCCATGCGCCGGCCGTAAATCTCGAGCATCCGCGCCGCTTCTTCGATGCGGCCCCAGCCCTCGGCGTCGAGCAAGGCCGGATCGAGCCCGCCCTCGTCGTCCATCGCTGCGTTGGTCACTTCCCAGATTGCCAGCGCTGCCGGGTTGACCCCGTCGACCATCGCCTGGCGCGTGTGCAACGGCTCGCCGGTGTCGGCGAGCGCCGTGGCGGTGAACAACCCTGCGGCGGCGAAGAGGAAGGCAGTCTTGCTCATCGGCTGCAGGCTAGCGACTGGCAGGATCCGGACCCATTCGTAATCTCCCCAGCCCGAAGGGCGAGGTTACTCAGGATACCAGAATACTGCGTGGCACGCCTCGCAGAAGGCATCGGTCCCGCCGATCATGTCTCCGGCCGCCACGGCGTCCCGCGCGCGGGCGGCGAGGGCGATGTGGTCGGCGTGCTCGGCCAGCGCGCGCGCCATCTGCCGGAATGCGGCCGGGTCGCGGTCGAGGTGCTTCTGCACCGCGGCCATCGTGATCTCGCCTTCGTCGACCTCGCTGTTGTCGGGCGCCGCGGCGATGAACGCCTCGGCCGCGGCCATGTCGCGGCTCGCCGCGGCGAGGCGGTCGGCCGCCTCGGCGATTGCGGTCCACTTGGCCTCGTCCATCTGGGCAGGATCGATCGCACCCTCGTCGTCGAGCGCGTTGTTGCTGACGTCCCAGATCTCCAGCATCGCGGGGTTGACCCGCTGCTGCATCGCTGCGCGGACATCGAAGGCGGCGGACTGGGCGAGCGCCCCGGCGGCGAACAGCGCGAGGGCTCCCGAAGCGAGGAGAACGGACGGCCTGATCATGCGAACCTCTTTATGAGTGACCGGACGAACGCCGCCTTGATCGTGCTCAAGCGGCCGCGCGGCTTGTGCGCCTACTCGGCCGCTTCGTCCAGCGCCTGCTCGCGCTCGGCGAGCTGGCGGTTCCACATCTCGGCATAGAGACCGTCGCGCCGCAGCAGCCCGACGTGGCTCCCGCTTTCGGCGAGCCGCCCGTGCTCGAGCACGAAGATCGTGTCCGCGTCGGCGATCGTCGACAGCCGGTGAGCGATGGCGAGCGAAGTACGGTGCTGCGACACGCGCCGCAGCGTCTGCAGGATGTCCTGCTCGGTGCGTGTGTCGAGCGCGCTGGTGGCTTCGTCGAGCAGCAGGATCGGTGGGTTCTTCAGCAGCGTGCGAGCGATCGCCACGCGCTGCTTCTCGCCACCCGACAGCTTGAGCCCGCGCTCGCCGACCTCGGTCTCGAACCCCTGCGGCAGCCGTTCGATGAACGGCAGGATCGCCGCGTCGCGCGCTGCGGCGGCGACATCTTCCTGGCTCGCCCCGTCGCGACCGTAGGCGATGTTGTAGCCGATCGTGTCGTTGAACAGCACCGAGTCCTGCGGGACGATGCCGATATGCGCGCGCAGGCTCTCCTGGGTGACCTCGCTGATGTCCTGCCCGTCGATCAGGATGCGGCCTTCCCACGGGTCGTAGAAACGGAACAGCAGCCGTCCGATGGTCGACTTGCCCGCGCCCGAGGGCCCGACGATCGCGACGTGCGCGCCCGCCGGGACCTCGAACGACAGCCCGTGGAGGATCTCGCGGTCGCGGTCGTAGCCGAACACCACATCCTCGAACACCACCGTCGGCCGGCGGACGACCAGCGTCGGCGCGCCGGGCTTATCCTTCACCTCAACTTCGGTGTCGATCAGCCGGAACATCGCGGCCATGTCGACGAGCCCCTGGCGGATGGTCCGGTAGACCCAGCCAAGCATGTCGAGCGGGCGGAAAAGCTGCATCAGGAAAGTGTTGATCAGCACCAGGTCGCCGACCGAAAGCCGGCCCTGGCTCCACCCCCAGACGGTGAAAGCCATCGCCCCGCCCATCATCAGGTTCATGATCGCCGCCTGCGCGATGTTGAGCAGGCCGAGCGAGTTCTCGCTCTTGATCGCCGCCTCGGCATAGGCGCGGGCGGCCTGGCCGTAGCGTTCGCGCTCGCGCGCCTCGGCGCCGAAGTACTTGACCGTCTCGTAGTTGAGCAGCGAGTCGACGGCACGGGCGAGCGCCAGCCCGTCGAGGTCGTTCATCCGCGCGCGCAGCTTGGTCCGCCACTCGGTGATCGCGCGAGTCAGCCAGATGTACGAGACCACGGTCACCGCGGTCGCCAGCACGACCTCCCAGCCGAACTTGAAGTAGAAGATGCCGGCGACGACGACCATTTCGACTGCGGTCGGGGCGATGTTGAACAGCAGGAAGTAGATCATCGTGTTGATCGACTTCGAGCCGCGCTCGACGACCTTGGTCACCTCGCCGGTCCGCCGCGACAGGTGGAACCGCAGGCTCAGGTTGTGCAGCCGCGCGAACACGTCCTCGGTCAGCTGTCGCACCGCGTCCTGCCCGACGCGCTCGAACACGATGTTGCGTACGTTGTCGAACACCACGGTCGAGAAGCGCCCGGCCGCATAGGCGACGACGAGGGCCATCGCCACCCACACCGCCGGTTCGCCGCCTTCGGACATCGCGTCGACCGCGCCCGCGTAGGCGAACGGCAGCGTCAGCACGACCAGCTTGGCGACGACGACCAGCACCGCGGCGCCCGCGATGCGCCAGCGCAGGTCGGACCGCTCGCGCGGCCACAGGTAGGGCAGGAACCGGCGCACCGTGCCCCACCCGGCCCAGTCCTTCTCGCTCGTGCTAGCCCGCTCGCCTTCCGTCATGACGCACAAGTGGGAAGGCGCGGGGCCGCCGGCAACGAACAAATCCTTCGCGCGCGGCTAGCGGAAGGCCGAGAACGCTTCCCGTCCGGCGATGCGCGCCTGCGGCGGCAGGTCGAACAGCACGCGCCGGGTCTTGAAATCGATCGCCACGCGCCGGAACAGCTTGAGCTGTTCCATGCCGAGGATCAGCGCCGGCTCGTCGTCGAGCCCGAGCGCGGCGAAAGTCGGCGATTCGGCGAACATGATCGGGATGTTGTGCAGCCGCGCGCGGTCGATCTGCAGCTCCGCGCCGAGCTTGACCGCGCCGGTCATCTTGACCCCGTTGATATCGGTCAGCTCGGTCCGGCCGATGTTGCGCGAGTGGCGGAAGCGTCGCAGCAGCTCGAGGTTGCCGATGCTCCCCTGCGCACCGCTGTCGACCACCACGGCGACGCGGATGCCGTCGAGCCGGGCATGGGTGATGATCAGCTGCCCGAGCCGCTGTCGTGCGCGCACGACGATCTCGTAGCCGCGGTTGCCGCCGAGGTCCTCGGCGTCGGCGACCGCGACCTGCCGGTTGACGAAATCGAGCAGCACGCGCTGGTCCTGCAGGCTGTCGAGCCCGAGGATTCCGTCGGCACCGCCGATGTGTGCGGTCTCCACCACGGGCGCGTTGCGGATGTAGAACATCCGGCTGCCCAGGGTAACGCCCTCGATCGGCGTGGTCTCGACCTGGCGGGCGCTGGCCAGGCCGACCAGCGTCGCCTGCGAACGGTCGAACAATGCCAGCCGCTCGGCGAGGTCGCGCGAGACGACCGTGGCCTGCGCGCCCGTGTCGAGCATGAAGCGGAACGGTCCTTCGCCATCGATCGTCACCGGCACGGTCATGCGCCGGTAGCGTTCCTGTTCGAGGTCGATGATGTCCACGTCGGGAACGGTTTCCGGCGCGGTCGTTTCCGGAACGGGCGCCGCCACGGCGGCCAGGGCGGCGAGCAGGGGCCAGGCCATCTCGTTCTCCCGCGCCGTTCACAGGTT
>Ga0180222_1000144_pt1:0-17500 | contig 123953 bp, 122 predicted proteins | sample eDN5th37CKraftOP_FD_151336 | JGI IMG/M metagenome (GOLD analysis project Ga0180222, IMG submission 151336) | Enriched Organic Plus compost microbial communities from Emeryville, California, USA - eDNA 5th pass 37_C Kraft OP (version 2) (version 2) ... | reverse complement strand
AGACGCTGCGCGCCGTCATCTTCAACTCCAGAGGTGAGAAGCGTGACGAGTTCCAGATTTCCAGCGAGGCCTGCTGCCGTCAGGTTGGCAGACCCGATAAACAGGCGACCACCCTGACGTCCGATCTGCAAGAACAGCTTTGGGTGAAAGAGGCCCGCAACTTGCGCTCCAGAGGCCGTGTAGAGTCTTCCCGCTTGCCTTGGCAGCGGCGAGGCTCCGCCAAGTGCATGAGTCAGCATGCGTGCGTCAGCGAGGACCATGTTGTTGCGGCAACCGGCCCCCCGGATGCGTGGCAGTACGATGTTCTCGTAGGCATCGAAGTCGATACCGAAGGTCGTGGCGATGCTGCTGTGATACCCCTTGTCGGCGAAGCGTTCGTACAGCCTCATGAATAGATGGCCTCTCGCCCCGCCTCGGTGAGGCCGGTGTTGCCCAGCAGTCCAATATCCTTGAGGAAGGTAATGGCGGGGCCCAGTCGCGGATTGGTGAAGACCGGACCGTCCTTCTCCCGGAGCCGCAGCTTGCCGTCATCGGACTCGATCAGGAACGTATAGTCTCCTTGGTGGCGCAGCTTTCGCAAGGCAACCCACAGATGCCGACGGATCACCCGCTCTTCCAGGACGCGCTCGATCGTCTGCCCAAATGGGGCCTCGCGATGCCGATCGAGGAATCGCGTTTCACTTAGCAGCGACCGGAAGGCGTCTGGATTGAAGCCGCCGAGTGGTTCCGTCAGGTCCGCCCCCACCAGGTCAATCCGCCGATGCAGTATGGCAAGCAGGCGAACGGCCTTTGCTGCCGTTTCCGGCGTACATATCCGCGCGTCGTCACGGCCGGCCCGAATGATCTCATTGGTTAGTGAAACCTCGGAGTCGGGATCGCTTGCATCGAAGGCGTTCGAAGCAGGCTCCAACCCCTCAAGCAGGGCCGACCAAGTTTCCGGCACAGGTGAAATTTCTGATAGAATGTGTTGCGCACAGCGCCCGATCAGTCGCTCCATTCCCAGACCAGAGGGATAATCACCCAACGTATCGAGCGTGAACTTCAACAGCGCCTCATGCGCGATGTGGCACAGATCATTTGCGTGATAGACCCACCATCGCGACCGCTGCACTTCGAGCGATGGATCGTCGAGGCTCAGGATGTTTCCTTGCTGATCGTGACCCGCATAGAGCACCCATCGAACTTCATCGGCTCGGGGCTCCCGCTCCAGGAAGTCCGCCACCTTGAGGATCAGTAGGATGCTCAGCTTGCGCGCCAGCGCCCCGCTCGACGGAGCGCTGGCGCGTGACAGCAGGATTGCTTCGTAGAATTTCTGCTCCGTGCCCCCGCGGGCAATCCGTGAAGGCAGCAAGGGAGCGAGTTCATCGAGCTCGTCGTGAGTGACCGATCCAAGCTTGATCAGCCTGAAATAGAGCTCAGCCCGTGAACCGAGCGATTGCTCGAAGGCCTGAGCAAGTCCCTCGCCAAGGTCCTTGCTGGGCAGCGGAATTTCATGGTCGTCGGAGCGGTCGAAGATGCCGATGTCAAAGAGCTGACTGCGATAGGCTGCGCCGAAGGCGCCCCAGGCCTGTTTCAGGTAGTAGGCCTCGCTGCCAGGCTCGGCAGCCTCCTTGAAATCGATGGTGTCGCCGGGTGCCTCTTCGAGCGCTCTCGTGGCCCAGTCCGTTCCGGCGACGCCGGGCTCACCTCCATGGTGCGCTGCTACGAGCGCATAAAGCGCTTCAGCACGCCTGACGTGCCGCTTCCAGTTGTTCGGGTCGGTATCACCGATCTCCTTGGCATAACGCTGCGCCAGCCAAGCATAGAGCCCATAGTAGCGCATCCGCAGCGTCACGTTCGATATGCCGGGCAAAAGCGACTGGTAGAGATTTACGCTGCTATTTTGCATCCCGAGCGGGTCGAGACCGTTCTTCTTGCGGTACTCGGTCCACTCGGGAAAGGCGATGAGATCCTGATTTTCGGCCGGCTCGTTCAACGTTCTTAATTCCTGTTCCGAAATTTGCTCGTTCCCGATGCTTTTTCCCGCCTGCCTTCTCCGCACGACCGGATTCGGCAGCTCTCTGAATCACAGGGGCTCTGTTCCCCGGCTGAGTATGCTCAAGTAGTCGCTGTAGACATACATCCGGCCACGCTGCTTGCCCGTCACCTCCCGCACGATGCCGAGATCCTCCAGATGCTGGATCGACTTCGCAATTGTCGGGGGCGAGATGCTCAGCCGCTGCGCCGCCGCGGGAATGCCGATGATCGGCTTCTGCTGAAGCAGCTGGTGGACCCGGAGCGCGGATGCGGCCGGGCGTCCGAGATCCTCGATCCGGTGCCGATCGGCTTCGAACAGCGCGAGGATCTCGCGCGCCGCCTCGGACGCCTGCAGAGATGTCTCGGCGATGCCGTCGAGGAAGAACTCCAGCCATGTCTCCCAGTCGCCATTCTCGCGGACCTGTTGCAGCAGGTCGTAATACTGGCGGCGATGTGTCTTGAAGTAGAGGCTGAGATAGAGGATCGGCTCCTTCAGGATCCCCTGCGTGCAGAGCAGGAAGGTGATCAGTAGGCGGCCGAGGCGTCCGTTTCCGTCGAGGAACGGATGGATGGTCTCGAACTGCACATGGACCAGCCCTGCCTTGATGAGGGTCGGCATCTCCGGCGTGTCGGTATGGATGAACGCCTCCAGGTCCGACATGAGGTCGAGGACGTTCTCGGGGGGCGGCGGGACGAAGAGCGCATTGCCCGGCCGCGTTCCGCCGATCCAGTTCTGCGAACGTCGGAACTCTCCCGGCTGCTTCGTGCTCCCGCGTCCCTTTTCGAGAAGGATGGCGTGGATTTCCCGGATCAGGCGCAGGGAAAGCGGAAAGCCCTCGCGGATCCGGTCGAGGCCATGGTTCATGGCGGCGACGTAGTTGGAAACCTCCTGCACGTCGTCGAGGGGGGCGCCCGGCGCTTCCTCGCTCTCGAACAGCAGGAGATCGGAGAGCGACGACTGCGTGCCCTCGATCTGCGAGGACAGCAGCGCCTCTTTGCGGACGTACATGTAGAGGAAGAGCGGGGTGTCGGGCAGGATGGAGGTCACGCCATCGAGCCGGCCGATCGCGCGGTTCGCGCGCTCGAGCTGACGGTAGAGCCGATCCATCCTCACCGGCGGGGCCGGCGGCAAGGGTGGCGGCACGAACGCCTCTGCGCGTTCGCCTGCGGTCGAGATGGCCACGCGCTGACCCAACCGTGATGGCTCCGGTGATAACGCCATGGTTGAAAAAGGATTCCTTTCCTTGGCAGGCTACCTGAGAAAGGATATCGCATATTCCTTTCTTTGTCGTGGTTCTAACGGAAGGTTCCTTTTCTTGTCGAGTGCTCATTCCCTCTGTCCGCGCCAGATCCGGTCCGGGCGCACCCTCTGAACCGGTGGCGCGATGGGACATCAGCGCCTCGGAAAACTCCCCACCCACCGATACCTGCCGGACATCGTCAGGTATCTGGTGACCGGCGGCACGCCCACCGCGCACTTGGTGGAACAGATCACCGAAGTGGGGCGGGATGCACTGAAGCGTGCCCTGAAGGATCCTGTGTTCGTGGAAGCGTTGTGGCTGCTCATCAGGTTGCCGCAGGCGGCCGCGTCGAGGGACTTCGGGGCGGCTCTCGCCGAGATCGGCATGGGCGCACAGCGGCCGACGTCAGTCGCGGAACTGATGGTTGCCTTCGACAATGCGCTGGAGCGCGTGCAGCGGCGCGAACATAGGGATGCCACGGACCTTGGCGAGATCGCCCGTCAGGCAGCACTCACCGCGCTCGGCGATGCTGTGCGAGCCGGGATGCCAATGTGGTCTCCCACGGCGGACGATGTGCAGGCTTCGGTGGCTGCACTGAGGTCACCCGAGAAGTTCGGTGCTCTGGCCCACCACTTCCACGCAAATACCGTGGAGCGCGTCATCCACTACTATGTCGATCGAAACCTGCATGAACTCGTCGGCGCCGACCGCGTTGTGTCCTCGGTCCACGATCTCGCCACATACGATTCAGCGATACGCCGCCATTGCATGGAAGCCGCGCTGATCATGCGCGCCTTCGCCAGGGACTGGCTCGGCAAGAACCAGTATCGGGACGGCAAGGACATATCAAAGAACGACGCTCGAAAATTCTCGGCCTATGCCGTCGAAAAGATCAGTATCGAGCTCAAGAACAGGAAGGGGCCAAAGTGAAACGGTGCCTGATTGAATGCGGCGTGCGGCAGGCATCCGAAGATGGCGCTCTCGCGATGAACGTAAGCGACCCCGGCAAGAACGTCAATCTGAGGATCGACTCCATCAGCCGCTCGATGGTCGGGAACATCCCCGACCTTCTGATCGATCTTCTGGAGATCGCGGCATACGTCTACTGCGTCGATCAGCGCATCAAGCGCGGGACTGAGATGCTCATGGATTACGGGAAGGATTGGCGCCGCAGTCTGACCTTCTCGATCCCTGTGCGCCATCCCGAGATCTGGAATGGGGAAGAGGTGCAGGAACTGCTGGTCGAAACCCTCGGCTTCCTCTCCGACGACAGCTATGCATTCCGGTTCCGCAAGGCCGAAGCGCCGGTTCAGCCGCGCGATCCCTACTTCCACGAACTCCTTGATGCTTTCCAGGAGAACGACGAGGTGGCGCTGTTCTCGGGCGGCGTCGATTCCTTCGCCGGCGCGGTCAACGACATCGTCACGCTGGGCAAGTCTGTCACCTTGGTTGGCCACTGGTCGGTGCCGAAAGTCCAGAATGTCCAGGCGACCCTGGTCGACGCGTTGAAGCAGCGCGGCTACGGGCGGCGGCTGTCTTACGTCCCGGTGTGGGTTTCGAACACGGACATCAAGCCGGCCGAGTACACCCAGAGAACCCGATCATTTCTCTTCGCGTGCATCGGGCTGGTCGTGGCGCGGATGTCCGGGAAGGATGGTTTCAGTTTCTACGAGAACGGGGTTGTCAGCATCAACCCGCCGCTGGCGGGGGACGTGGTCGGCGGCCGAGCCACGCGCACCACGCACCCCAAGGTACTCCGTGGTCTCGAGGACTTGTTTTCGACCCTCCTGGACCGCCAGATCGAGATCCGGACCCCGCTCCAGTGGCTCACCAAGAAGGAGGTCACGGAGACGATAGCAGCCGCGGGCATGGCTGACATGATCGGGTCCACGGTGAGTTGTACCCGCACGCACAGTCGGACGAGAAGGCACACGCACTGCGGAGTATGTTCGCAATGCATCGATCGAAGGTTCGCTGTCTTGGCTGCGGGAATGGCTGATCATGATCCCGCCGACCAATACAAGAAGGATCTACTCCTGAGCGATCGAAGCGTTGATGACAGCCTTCGCATGGCGATGCACTACGTGTCCTTCTTCAGGAAAATCGGCTCGATGACAAAGGACCGTTTCCTTGTCGACCTTCCGGAAATTGTCTCAGCGCTTGACCACTTCCCGGATATGTCAGCCCATGAGGCCAGCGCACAGCTTTTCGATCTGTTCCAGCGGCACGCGCGATCCGTGGAAGTCGTCATCGCCCGGGCCGGGAGCGAACATGCTGGCCTACTTTTCAGAGGCGAGGTTCCGCCTGGTTCGCTTCTGGCGATCTGCTTCGCGCGTGGTGACCGTGTCGAGGTCGCCCCAAGCTCCGAATATGATCAGCATGTAACGGCTTTCGTCGACCGGCTCAGTGCTCCCGTCCTCGAGTTCGCGATGGATCACGATGCCGAGCAGGTGCTCTTTCACGGTGGGTACCGTCTTGAAGGTGCGAACTACCGCTTCGTGAACGCGTTGATCGAGAACTTCCGGGCCGCCAAGAAGACGCGCTCAGAGATCCCGTTCAAGCAATCCCACGTCGTGGCGGACGAAATAGGCGTGGAGGATCAAGCGATGCGACAGCGGCTCAGCAGGTTGCGCAGCGCGCTCGACCCGCTGGCGGTGATGCTCGGGATCCCCCTCGATCAAGACAGTTTCATCGAAACCAAGGATCGCGCTGGCTACCGCCTCAACCCGGCGTGCCGCGAGATTTCACTCGGCGACATTCAGACCCAGAATCCGGCTGCGTCACAGGAATAATCCGCCGACGTCACAGGCCACCGCGCGCAAGGTCACAAGCTGCCCAGCGAAGCCCCGTTTCCCGGGGCTTTTTTTCTTGTTCGGACGTCACAAGAAAATCCGCGCGTGATCATATACGGAGGGCCGCAAAGCATTGAAATTGTTCGTGTATCCGGGCGCACCAACGTGTCGGGGTGAACAACGGACAACTCAATGAGGTTTCGGATGTCTGTCACGCATCTCAACCAGGCCGAGCTGGCAGCTCGATGGAAGATCAGCCCGCGCACGCTGGAGCGCTGGCGTTGGACCGGTGAGGGCCCTGCCTTCATCAAGATCGGCGGCCGGGTCGTGTACCGGCTCGAGGATGTCGAGGCCTACGAGGCCAACCGGCACTGCTCCAGCACGGCCGACAAGCCCGCCGTGAAGCTGGCGTGAGGGGGGCGGCCATGACGATCCCCAATTGCATCCCCCTCGACGACCTTCCCGCCCTGCCGGTCGGCGAGATCGCCGATCTTCCCGGCGACCAGCTGGCGCTCCTGAAGCAGGACGCCGACGAGCGGCTGCGCGCCGCGAAGACCCTTTGCGACTGGCTCGATGGCGCGATCGCGCTGAAGTACGGCGACGACGCGCAGGAGGCGCTCCGCGCGGAGGGCAAGGACACCGGCACTGTCCGGCTGCAGGACGGCCAGGTCACCGTGGTCGCGGAGCTGCCGAAGCGCATCGATTGGGACCAAGCGATGCTCGCCAACCTTGTCGAGCGCATCCGGGCCGACGGCGCCGATCCCGCCGAGTACGTCGATATCGCGTTCAGCGTGCCCGAGCGGAAATACACCGCCTGGCCGAAGGACATCCGCCAGGAGTTCGAGCCCGCGCGCACGGTTCGCACCGGCAAGCCCAAGTTCCGGCTGCTGCTCGGCGAGGAGGCGCGCTGATGGCCATCTCGCTCGAATCCCTGCAAACCTCGACGGTACTGCGTCCGCCGCGCGTGCTGATCCACGGCGTCGCCGGCATCGGCAAATCCACCTTCGCCGCGTCCGCCGACGCGCCGGTGTTCGTCCTCACCGAGGACGGTCTCGGCAAGCTGCAGGTGCCGCACTTCCCGTTGGCGACGAGCTACGCCGAGGTCGCCGAAGCGCTCGACGCCCTGCTCGACGAGGATCACGCCTATTCCACGGTGGTGGTCGACAGCGTGGACTGGCTGGAGCCGCTGATCTGGGCCGAGGCCTGTCGGCGCAACGGCTGGCAGTCGATCGAAAGCCCTGGCTTCGGCAAGGGCTACGCCGAGGCGCTGACCATCTGGCGCGAATACATCGACAAGCTGAACGGGCTCCGCGACCGGAAGGGCATGGCGGTCATCCAGATCGCCCACACCGACATCAAGCGCTTCGACAGCCCCGAGCACGAACCCTACGACCGGTACGTGATCAAGCTGCAGGCCCGCGCGTCCGCGCTGCTGCAGGAGCACTCCGATGTGGTGCTGTTCGCCAACTACCGGATCTCGGTCAGCAAGTCCGACGTCGGCTTCAACAAGAAGGTGACCCGGGCGCTCGGGTCCGGTGCGCGCGTGATGCACACCGAGGAGCGCCCCGCCTTCCTCGCCAAGAACCGTTACGGCCTGCCGGAAACTCTCCCGCTCGAGTGGTCGGAGTTCCTGGCCGCCATGCCCCAATCCGCCTGATTACGACTGAAAGGACAGCACGATGGCACGACTCAATACCGCCTTTGACGCCACCGGCATCGAGCCCACCACCGCCTACGAGATCCTGCCCGCGGGCAAGTACCGCGCCCAGATCGTCGAGAGCGAGATGCGCGTCACGAAGAACGGGATGGGGCAGTATCTCTGGCTGATGCTCGACATCCTCGAGGGGCCGCAGCAAGGCCGCAAGGTCTTCGACCAGTTGAACCTCGTGAACGCCAACCCGACCACGGTCGAGATCGCGCAGCGTACGCTGTCGGCAATCTGCCACGCCACGGGCAAGCTGCAGGTGAACGACAGCGAGGAGCTGCACCTGATCCCGATGACGATCCAGGTCGGCGTGAAGCCCCCGAAGGACGGCTACGGCGAGCGCAACACGATCCGCTACCTGGTGCCGGAGGCTCCGGCGCAGGCGACCCCGCCGAAGCCCGCCGCGACGCAGCCGGCCAGCGCGCCCGCCCAGTCGGCGTCCGCCCGCCCGGCCACCGCACCCTGGAACCGCAAGAGCTGACGCCCTCGGCCGCCACGGGCTGAGACTTGGCTCGCAGCCCGGACATCGACAGACCCGAGAGACCGACCATGACCAACACCACCGACGCGGCCTGCGCGGCCGCGAACGCCCCCGGCTTGCCTGACGACACCCGCCGCCTGATCGAGATCGAGGACGCCATTGCGAAAATCCGCACGCAGATCGCGACCGCTGATCTGGCGCGGCAGCGGACGGCCAAGCCGATCGACCCCGACTGGTTTCACCGCGCGCGCACGGCGCTGCGCCACCTCAACCGCGAGCGCGCCGAGATCGTTGCCCGTCAGGGCTGCCGCCGGCGGCGCGAGCGCCTGAAGGACACGATCATCGCCGTCCTGCGCGAACGCCATGACGGCGCCGCCTGGACTGCGGTGCTGGCTGAGGCGCGGGCGCGGCTCGAGCGGGAGGAGGCGTGCTGATGGCCGAGCTCCCCGAACCCCCGACGCCGACACTCTCCGCGATCTACGCCTCCTACGAGGCCCGGCAGGGCGACGGCTTCCGCGACCACCTCGGCGCCTCCCTGATCGGCAAGTCCTGCGCCCGGGCGCTCTGGTACGACTTCCGCTGGGCGACGCCCGCGCGGCACACGGGCCGCATCCTGCGGTTGTTCGAGACCGGCCAGCTGGAGGAGGCCCGGCTCGTCCGCGACCTGCGCGCCACCGGCGCCACGGTGCTGGAGGTGGATCCCGAGACAGGGCGGCAGTTCCGCGTCGAGGCCCATGGCGGTCACTTCGGCGGCTCGCTCGACGGTGTCGCTCTCGGGCTGCTCGAGGCGCCGAAGACCTGGCACGTCGTCGAGTTCAAGACGCATTCCGCGAAGAGCTTCGCCGAGCTGGTCGCCAAGGGCGTCGCGCTCGCCAAGCCCCGGCACGCCGCGCAGATGCAGGTCTACATGCACCTGACCGGCATCACGCGGGCGCTCTACGTCGCGGTCTGCAAGGATACCGACGCGCTGCACATCGAGCGCGTCCCGGCCGACCCCGCGATGGGCGAGCGCCTGCTGGAAAAGGCGCGGCGGATCATCTTCGCGCAGCACCCGACCGAGCGGATCAGCGCGGATCCCGCTTGGTTCGAGTGCCGGTTCTGCAACCACCACGGGCTCTGCCACGGCGAGGACGCCGCGGCCGTCACCTGCCGGTCCTGTCTGCATTCCACGCCCATCGAAGGCGGCTGGCACTGCGCGCGCCACGACCGGTTGCTCGACCCTGCCGACCAGCGTCGCGCCTGCGCCCGGCACCTGTTCATCCCCGATCTCGTCCCCGGCGAGGTGACCGACGCAGGCGAGGACTTCGTCTCCTACCGCATGCGCGACGGCTCGGCCTGGACCAACGACGCCCGCGAGAAGGAGGCCGCCGCATGCTGACCCTGCGCCCCTACCAGCAGGCCGCGATCGCCTCGATCTACGGCTATTTCGAGAAGGAGAGCGGCAACCCGCTCGTCGTGATTCCCACGGCCGGCGGCAAGAGCCTCGTCATGGCCGCCTTCATCGACGGCGTGCTCAACGCCTGGCCGGACCAGCGCGTGCTCGTCGTCACCCATGTCCGCGAGCTGATCGCGCAGAACCATGCCGAGATGCTGGGGCTCTGGCCCAAGGCGCCCGCGGGCATCTACTCGGCCGGGCTCGGCCGCCGCGACGCGCGGGCCCGGATCCTCTTCGCCGGCATCCAGTCCATCCACGACAAGGCGACGCGCATCGGCCATGCCGATCTGGTGCTGATCGACGAGGCCCATCTGATCCCCGGCCGGTCGAACACCATGTATCGCCGCTTCCTCAACGATCTGCAGGCGATCAACCCCGCGCTCAAGGTGATCGGTCTGACCGCGACGCCGTTCCGGCTCGACAGCGGCATGCTGCACGAGGGCGAGAATGCGCTCTTCACCGACATCGCCTACGAGGTGTCGGTCCGCGACCTGATCGATCAGGGCTATCTCTCCCCGCTCATCTCGAAACAGACGAAGACCCGCCTCGACGTGACGGGCGTGGGATCGCGGGGCGGCGAGTTCATCGCGCGCGACCTCGAGGACGCGGTCGACCAGGACGCCATCACGCGCGCGGCGGTGGCCGAGGTGATCGCCCATGGCGAGACGCGCCGGTCCTGGCTCGCCTTCTGTTCCGGCGTTCGCCACGCCACCCATGTCGCCGAGGAGTTCCGCCGCCGCGGGGTCAGCTGCGCGACGATCTTCGGCAAGACGCCGAAGGACGAGCGTGACGCGATCATCGCCGCCTTCAAGCGCGGCGAGATCAGGGCGCTGGCCTCCATGGGCGTGCTGACGACGGGCTTCAACGCGCCGGCCGTTGACCTGATCGCCATGCTGCGGCCCACCAAGTCGGCCGGGCTCTATGTCCAGATGGCCGGTCGGGGCACGCGGCTCGCCGAGGGCAAGGAGAACTGCATCGTTCTTGATTTTGCGGGCAATGTCCGCCGGCATGGCCCCATCGATCTGGTGCGGCCGAAGCGGCCGGGGGGACCGGGCGACGGACCGCCGCCCACCAAGATCTGCCCGAAATGCGGGACCATCGTCGCCATCGCGGCGCTCGAATGCCCTGACTGCGGTTTCGAGTTCCCCGGCCGCGAGGTGAAGCTGGAGCCGACCGCCTCGACGCTGGAGGTGCTGTCGACCGGCAAGCCGCAATGGGTCTGCGTCTCCGACGTCACCTACAGCCGCCACGAGAAGCGCGGCGGGCGGGTTTCGCTGAAGGTCGCCTACCGCTGCGGTCTCGCCTTCCACACGGAATGGGTCTGCTTCGAGCACGAAGGCTATCCACGCCGGAAGGCCGCGAGCTGGTGGCGCGAGCGGGCGCCCGAGCTGGAGGTGCCCGAGTCCGTCGACGAGGCGCTCCTGCTGGCCAACCGGCTGCGTCGCCCCACCGAGATTGCCGTCCGCCCTGCGGGCCGCTTCACCGAAATTACCGCCTACAGGTTCGCCCCATGCCTTACGTCCGTGCCGGGCTCTGCACCGTCTGCCATCGAGAACCCCGCGGCTGGGGCTGGTTCGACGCGAGCTCAAGCGTCTCCGACCCGCGGCGCGACACGAGCCGCCGAGACCTCTGCAGCCGGGTTTGCCAGGACATCTGCCACCGGAGGTCGGGCATGATCGATCCGACCCCCAATGAGACGGCGGCCATGGTCGAGGGCGGCAAGGCTGGCGGCGCCTATCTCGACAGCCTTGGCCGGACCGATCTCGCCCAGCTCACCGAGGAGGAGTGGGACACCTTCGTCGAGGTGATCGTCACCGGCTATTGCGACCACCTGCGCGATCTGGCGGCGAAGGATCGTGCGCGGCTCGACGGCATGATCCCGGAGGTGCCCTTCTGATGGCGGACACCTCGTGGATGGCGCGCGTCGGCGCGCGTCTCGTGACCAACGGCTACGCGATCCTGCCGATCGCGCCCGGCACCAAGAAGCCCGGCCAGTTCGCCCGTGCGGCCTGGCACGACTACCCGCAGTGGAACCGGCATGCGAGCCGCGCCACGACCGAGATCGAGGTCGCGACCTGGTCGACCTGGCCTGACTGCGGCGTCGGGATCGTCGGCGGGGCGGTCGCTGCGCTCGACATCGACATCGCCGAGGACGGCGAACTGGCGCTCCGCCTCGAGCGGCTCGCCCGAGAACGGTTGGGCGATACCCCGGCGCTCAGGATCGGCAAGCCGCCGAAGCGGCTGCTGGTCTATCGCACGCAAGAGCCTTTCGCCGGGATCCGGCGCGCGCCGCTCGAGATGCTCTGCCTCGGACAGCAGTTCGTCGCCTATGCCAAGCATCCCGACACCGGCCGGCCCTATGCGTGGCCCGACGAGGGGCTCGCGGATCTCGACATCGAGAGCCTGCCGGCCATCGACGCTACACAGGCGGCAGCGTTTCTCGACGAGGCGCTGGCGCTGATCCCGCCCGAGATGCGCCCGAAGAGCCTCGGTGCGAAGGGCGCGAACGGGGCCGGGCATCCGTGTCTGCCGGCCCACGCACAGGCCGGCACGCAGGCGGCGATCCGGAGCGCGCTCGCGTGGTTGCCGAACGCCGAGCTCGACTACGACAGCTGGATGCGCATCGGCATGGCGCTGAAGGGCGCGCTGGGGGATGAGGGCGCGACGCTCTTCGCCGACTGGTCGGCGCAGGCGGCCAAGAACGACCCGGCCGCGACGGCGAAGGCATGGACGAGCTTCAAGCCCGCGCGGATCGGCGCCGGCACGATCTATCACCTCGCCATGGAGAAGGGCTGGCGCCCCGATCCCGACCTCCTGCTCGACGGCAGCCAGAAGGCTTGTGCGGCCGACGAGCATCCCGCGGCGGGCCTCCTGGCGCGGCTCGCCCAGCTCGATGCCCCGATGCCGATCCTCCCGCCCGCGCCGTCCTTCACGCTGACGATCCCGGGCGGGCTCGTGGGCGATCTCGCGCGCTACATGATCGACACGGCGCGCAGGCCGCAGCCGCTTCTGGCGGTGGGCGCCAGCCTCTGCGCCCTCGGTGCGCTGATGGGGCGGCGCTACCGCACGGCGACCGACCTGCGCACGAACCTCTACATCGTCGGCATCGCGGACAGCGGCTCGGGCAAGAACCACGCCCGAGAGGTCGTCAACGAGCTGTTCTTCGCGGCGGGACTCGCGCACCACCTCGGCGGCAACAAGATCGCCTCGGGCGCGGGGCTCCTGACCGCGCTCCACCGTCAGCCGGCGATCCTGTTCCAGATCGACGAGTTCGGGATGTTCCTCGCGGCGGCGGCCGACCGGAAGCGCAGCCCGCGCCATGTCACCGAGATCCTCGACAACATGACCGAGCTCTACACAGCGGCTTGCGGGGTCTTCCTCGGCGCGGAGTACGCCAACCGGGACGGCTCGAACGAGCGGCGCGACATCGTCCAGCCTTGCCTCTGCGTCTATGGCACGACCACGCCGTTGCATTTCTGGGGGGCGCTGCAGGGCGCCAATGTCGTCGACGGCTCACTCGCCCGGTTCATCATCCTGCCGAGTGAGGAGGACTATCCGGACGAGAACCGTAGCGCCGGGCTCCGAAGATCGCCCCGGCCGCTGATCGAGGGGCTGCAGCGCCTCGCTGGAGGCGGGGGCCGGGCCAGCGGCAACCTCGCCGGCAAGACCTCTGGGCCCGAGACCGCCGTCGATCCGATGACCGTGCCGATGGACGACGCCGCGCAGGCGCGCTTCGACGCGCTCGGCGAAGAGATCACCGCCGAGCTCAGGGCCGCGGCCGGCACGTTCCACACGCCGATCCTCGCCCGGATCGCGGAGAACGCCGCCAAGGTCGCGCTCGTCCTGGCTGTGGGGCGCGATGCGGTCCATCCCGTCATCCGGCTTGAGGATGCCGTCTGGGCCATCGATTTCGTGCGCCACTTCGCCCGGCGCACCATCGACGCCGTCGAGCGCCATGTCGCCGACACCGAGACCGAGGCGCATCTGAAACGCGTGCGCGAGATCATCCGCAAGGCGGGGGCGGCAGGCGTCACGAAGTCCGAGCTGACCCGCGCCTCGCAATGGCTCCGGGCGCGCGACCGCGACGACATCCTGCTCACGCTGGTCGAGAGCGGCGACATCGCCACGGTCGAGCAGGAGACCGGGGGGCGGAAAGCCATGCGCTTCCGGGCGATGCGGTGAGGGCCGGGACGATGCTTCCTTCAACGGCCCCCATCCTTCATTTGAAGGAAGTACCCGCCCAAGCCCACGTCCCGCAACGGAAATCCGGCGCGGCGGACTTCTTTCAATATTTCACGCAAAGACCCTCGCGCGCGTGGGTGGGGATGGAAGCCAGACACATACCCCATGAAGAAACTGAAATATTGAAAGAAGAGATTTATCCTCACTCTGCCAATGGCTTGCGTCCCCACTTCCTTCAAGCGGACGGGGTGAAGCCATTGAAGGAAGCGCCGGGCGTGCCCGGCATTGACAACGTGACCCTGACCAGACCTCGCGATCCCGGCCTGGGCGCGCGTGCTGCCGCTCGACCCGTGCAGCCGTGCCGCCCCGGCCTCTCAATCGAAGAGGAGGTCGTCATGGACCGCTCCCCACACATCGCCCCGGCGCCTCTCACGGCTGCCGGCAGTCTCGACCGCTGCATTCTCGCGCTGGATCTCGGCACCAGCACGGGCTGGGCGTTGCGCTCGGTCGAGGGGCTGATCACCAGCGGCACCGTCTCGTTCCGCCCCGGCCGCTTCGACGGGGGCGGCATGCGCTACCTGCGCTTCACGAACTGGCTCACAGAGATCGATCGGCTGTCCGGACCCATCGCGGCGATCTGGTTCGAGGAGGTCCGCCGCCACGCCGGCACCGACGCGAGCCACATCTACGGCGGGCTCATGGCCACGCTGACCGCATGGGCTGAACTGCGGGGTGTGCCGTACGAGGGCGTCCCGGTCGGCACGATCAAGCGGCACGTTGCCGCCAAGGGCAACGCCGACAAGGCTGCCGTCATGGCCGCCGTTCGCGCCCGCGGCTTCTCGCCCGCGGACGACAATGAAGCCGACGCCATCGCCATCCTCCTCTGGGCGATCGAGACGAACGGGGGTGTCGCATGAGGTGGTATCCTAAAGGCTACGGCGGCGAACGCCGGGATCCCGAGCAGGTCAAGCGCGAGGGCTGGCAGGAACAGGGTGTCCTCGCGGTCTCTGCCGATGATGACCGCCTGACATGGCCCGAGCGCGAACTGGTCCGGCAGTTGGGCGAGAAGCTCTACGGCCCGCGCCCCACGGAAGTGGAGGCACGCCATGGCTGACCGCATCTGGACCGCCGACTGCGTCGCCGATCATTTCGAGGAGGCGTTTCGTACCCTGCGTAAGCTGCCGTCGGTCAAGGCGCAGGGGTATTTCAACACCTGGCCGGAGATCGTGCGGACGAGTCGCGAGATTGCCTTCATGGAACCCGAGCCGATGCGTATCCGGCCGTCGGCCGCGGCGATCACGCGGCTCGAGCAGACCTTCGACTGGGTGCTCTGGATCGAGGAGGACGAGCGTAAACTCGTCTGGAAACGCGCTGCCCGCGTGCCCTGGAAACTCATCAGCCATGAGCATGGCTGTGATCGAACCACGGCGTGGCGACGCTGGCAGCTCGCGCTCACAAAGATCGCGGCGCGGTTGAATGCGCAGTGACTCCAATGTGTTGCAACACTTTTCCATGCAACAAACGAGGGCAAATCAGCTATAGTTTTGACTATGCTCGGGAGAGCAGCGCGCCCGCGACGGAGACGATCCATCGCGGGCGTTGTCGTTTCCAACGCCATCGCCATCAGCATCATCGTCGAGATCAGCACCATGCCTGTCCGCCCGCCGATCCATCGCCCGGTTGGCCGGCGCGAGAAGCGTGAGCGCGATCGTGATTACGCAAGCAGGCGCAATCCGGTGGCGCGTGCGCTCTACCGCTCGAAGCGCTGGCGAACGGAACGCGCCGCGTTCCTGCACGATCATCCGCTGTGCGTGGAATGCGCGCGCCATGATCTGATCCGACCGGCCAGCGTCGTCGACCATATCGATCCGCATGGCGGTGATGAGACGGTGTTCTGGGACCGCAGCCGCTGGCAGGCGCTGTGCGCGTCGTGCCACGGCCGGAAGACGGCCGGCAGCGACGGCGGCTTCGGCAATGCGCGCCGCCGCTCGTGAGCCCAAGCCCCCCCCCCCGGGGGAGGTCAAATCTCTGGAGAGTTCGCTCCCAGGACCGCGCGCCACCAAAAGCGCATCCGTGGCCAAAATGAAGCATGGGGGGTGCGCGGCTAAGATGTTGATTTCACTGGATACCGAAAATGACAATCGCTGAAACTGCGCACATCGGTGTTGGTGACATTGAGCGTCAGCTGGCCGTCGAATACCGGCCGCTCGACAGCCTGGTGCCCTATGCGCGCAATGCCCGCACGCATTCGGATGCGCAGGTGGCCGAGATCGCCGCATCGATCCGCGCCTTCGGCTTTACCAACCCGGTGCTGATTGCCGCGGATGGCACGCTGATTGCCGGTCATGGCCGCGTGCTGGCGGCACGCAAGCTTGGCATGGATACGGTGCCGACGATCGTGCTGACGGGTCTGTCCGAGACGCAGCGCCGGGCGCTGGTGCTTGCCGATAACCGCATTGCCATGAATGCCGGCTGGGACGAGGAGCTGCTGGCGCTCGAACTGTCCGACCTGCAGGAGGCCGGTTTTGATCTCGGTCTCACCGGCTTCGGCGACGACGAGTTGCAGAACCTGCTTTACGGCAGCCATGACGAACAGGACGGGCTGACCGAGGACGACGCCATTCCGGAAGTTCCGGCAACGCCTGTCACACGACGCGGCGATCTGTGGCTGCTGGGTGATCACCGGCTGCTGTGCGGTGATAGCACCTCGCCGGAAGATGTTGGTCGCCTGATGGCTGGCGAGAGGGCGGCGCTGTTTGCCACCGATCCGCCCTACCTGGTTGATTATGACGGAACCAACCATCCGACGAAGAAGAATGCGTCGACGCGGGCGAAAAGAATAGCCAACAAGGACTGGGGCGACGATTATATCGAGCAGCCGCACTGGGATGATTCTGCCCAAGGCCCACAATTCTACGAGGCCTTCTGCAAGGTGGCGATCGAGCATGCCATTGCCGAGGATGTGGCATGGTATTGCTGGCACGCCTCGCGCCGCCAGCGCATGCTGGAAACGGTCTGGGATCAGTTCGATGTGCTGCATCACCAGCAGATCATCTGGGCCAAGTCCCGCCCGGTGCTGACGCGTTCGGTGATGCTGTGGGCGCATGAGCCCTGCCTGTTCGGCTGGCGCCGGGGCAAGAAGCCCCGCATCAACCGTGAGGGCTTTGACAGCTGGCCGACCACGGTGTGGAACATTCCGTCCTCGGAGATCGAGACGCGTGAGCATCCGACTTCGAAGCCGGTGCGCGTGTTCACGCTGCCGATGCAGCTGCACACAAGGCCGGGCGACATTTGCTACGAGCCGTTCTCCGGTTCGGGCTCGCAACTGATTGCCGGCGAAAAGACCGGTCGCAAAGTTTACGGGCTGGAACTATCGGAAGCCTTTTGCGACGTGGTCGTCCGGCGCTGGCAGGCATTCACCGGCAAGGTGGCGACGCTGGACGGCGATGGCCGCAGCTTCGACGAGATCACCGCCGAGCGCGTGCCCGCTGCCGGGAATGCGACCACGGGCGCAGCAGCGTCATGAAGCAATCCCGCACCATGTCTCTGGTGGAGGCTTTCGCCAATGTCGCCGTCGGCTATGGCATTGCCGTGGTGACGCAGATGCTGGTGTTCCCGCTGTTTGGATTGTCCACCACGCTGGCTGAC
>Ga0180222_1000143_pt1 | contig 124539 bp, 118 predicted proteins | sample eDN5th37CKraftOP_FD_151336 | JGI IMG/M metagenome (GOLD analysis project Ga0180222, IMG submission 151336) | Enriched Organic Plus compost microbial communities from Emeryville, California, USA - eDNA 5th pass 37_C Kraft OP (version 2) (version 2) ... | reverse complement strand
TCCATCGACTTGATCGAGTAATTGGCTTCCGAGCCGATCAGCGCGCCGCGCACCACCGCGAAAAGATCGACAAAGCGCCGCTCGCGCAGCAGGCGATCGAGAAAGGCCTCGCCGATTCCATATTGTGCGGTCAGCCGCCGCAAGGCGGTGATCTCATAGGGGGCATAGTGATAGATGCGCGCTTCGGGATGGGCCGCGAGCCTTTGCCGGAAAAATTCCAGAAGGTCCGCCAAAGCCCGCGCTTCGGCATCATGATCATGGGCCCAGAAAGCTTTGAACTGGCCATCGAACCAGACGCCATGGAGATATTCGAGGCCGCCTTCGTAATGTGGATCGCCCTCGATATCGTAGAAAAGATCGCCCGGCTGCGGCGCGGGCAAAAGATCAAAGCCCTTGCCGGGTTCGGCCTCGCGCAACTCGAAGGCCGGCGCCCCGGTCTTGCGGGCGTGCTGCAGGCGCGCCTGCGTCACCAGCCGCGCCCGGGTGGTCTCGGCCATGCCGCGGATGGGCTGATCGAGCCCGGCCAACCGCTCCATGGTGGTGATGCCAGCCGCTTCGAGTTTCTTGACCTGGGTCCGGGTAATATTGGCGACGTTGAACAGGCTGTCCTCGGCCTGCCACTGGCTTTCGCAGTGATCGCCCCAGCGGCACAGCCCACAATCGGCACAAGGGATCGGCCGGGTCGGCACCGGGTTTTCGAGGAAAGCCTCGAGCCGCTGACGCGCCATGCGCGCATAGGCCTGATAATCCGCCAGCCGTAGCTGCGCCCGGCTGCCATCGCCGAGTTCGACATGGGCAAATTCAGGGGCGACGCCCTGAATCTCGCCTAGCAAATCCGAATAGAGCACCAGCTGCAGCACATGTTTGGGATGGGGCCGCCGCTTGAGCTTGGTGTCGGTGACTTCGTAGCTGAAAGGACCGAGATCGGACGGGCGCTCGACACGCTCGAGAAAGTCCGACCAACCGCCCCAATTGTCGCCCAGCAGCGCCCCCTGGAAGACGATCTGCGGCCCGCTTGCCAAAGCCGCCCGGGTTGTCCGCGCATTCTCGGCAAGGTCGGACCGGTCGATCTCAATCACCGACACATCCGATGCCTTGAGCTTGGCCAGATGAGCCGCTTCGTGGGCATCGCCCTGCTTCTGAAGCAGCGCGGCATCTTCGGTATCTTCGCGCGGTACTGGCCCCTTGCCATGCATATAGGCGAGATCGAGCGCGGTCGCGTGAGCGCAGCCCATGAACCGCATCAGATCTGATGCGGACAAGAGTATCCGATCCCCCTCAATAGTTCGCATTACCGCCCCCTCGTCGAACGCAATCTCCAACAAGACTTGCATCTCGACAGATTGCACGTTCAGCCATAGCGTGCGTGGGTGTCAATATCTGACATAGTCTGTGACCGGGATTTGGATCATGTCGTTCGCCAAGGCTCAGGACCTGATCAGGCTGGCGCGTCTGGCCGCCACGCGGCGGATGGGCATCGGCCTCGATGAGATCTGCGAGGAATTCGGCGTTTCGCATCGCACGGCACAGCGCATGACCGATGCGCTGGAGACCGTGTTCACCAATGTCGAAGCGGTGGATGGCGACGACCGCCGGCGGCGTTGGCGTGTTGCCGACCCCATGCTCGACCGGCTCCAGACCCGTCAGGAAACGGCGGTCGAAGCGCTGAAGATCGCCGGACGAACGGCGCGCGGCGATGGCCGGCTACGCCACGCGGCGGCCCTTGAAGACCTGCGCGACGGATTGCTGGCACGGCTGACACCAAAGGATGCGCTGCGCACCGAAGCCGACGTCGAGGCGGTCCTGCTGGCAATGGGCTCGGTGACGCGCCCCGGCCCGCGCGTTAATCTGGCGCCGGCGGTGCTCGATGCCGTGATCGAGGGACTGCGCGGTCCGTTTCGTCTGCGGCTGCGCTACCGGGACGAGGATGCGCCTGAGCGGATCATCGAGCCGCACGGGCTGCTGCTGGGGCATCGCAGCTATCTAGTGGCGCGCCAGCCGGCGCGCGGCGAAGACATGCTGAACTTTCGGATGGACCAGATCCTGAGCGCCCAGACCCTCGATGAGAGCTTCAGCCTGATGCCCGGCTTTTCGCTGGAGGACTATGCGGCGCAATCCTTCGGCGTCTACCAAGACCCGGCGCAGTATGACGAGGTCATCTGGCATTTTGCGCCGCACGCCGCAGCAAGGGCGGCCGAGTTCTGCTTTCACCCAAAGCAAACCGTTGAGGTGCAAGAGGATGGCGGGCTTATCGTGCGCTTTCACGCGGCGGGCTGGCTTGAGATGGCGTGGCATCTCTATCAATGGGGCGATGCGGTCGAGGTTATTGCGCCCGAGGGGCTGCGCACGCTGGTCGAAAATCACCGCAGGAGCGATTTTGGCGCCCTGCCATAAGGCAACAGGAACGAAGCGGAATGACCACAAAGACGGGCATCACCCATGCAGAACTGAAAACCAAGCAACGCGCGATCCGCGAAGGCTTTCCGCAGACAATGGGCCTGCGCGTCCATCGCGCTATCAGCTGGATCGGCCGCGCCGAGGCCTGCGGGGCCGACGACGACGCGAAATTCATCTTCCTATGGATCGCGTTCAACGCCGCTTATGCCGACGAGGGGGAATTCCAGACGATCCAGCCGGGCGAGCGCGCCGCCTTCGCCGATTTCTTCGGAAAGTTGATCACGCTCGACGAGCAGCGCCGCATCTATGGGGCGATCTGGCAGCGCTTTTCGGGACCGGTGCGGCTGCTGATGGAGAACCGCTACGTCTTCAATCCATTCTGGCAGCACCATAACGGGATTGCCGGCTTCGAGGACTGGGAAGATCGTTTCAAAGCCTCCTCGCGCGCCTTCGCGCAAGCCATCCAGAGCGGCGACACCAAGCGCGTGCTCAGCTTCGTCTTCGACCGGCTATATGTGTTGCGCAACCAGCTCGTTCATGGCGGCTCGACCTGGAACAGCGGCATCAACCGGACCCAGGTCCGCGATGGCGCCGCGATCCTCGGCTTTCTGATGCCCGTCTTCACCGACTTGATGATGGACAATCCCGACAAGGACTGGGGCAAGCCCTTCTATCCGGTCGTCCCTTGATAGGCTGCAAGGCATCGGCGGGACAGATCGTTCGCAGCGTTATCCAGCAGTCGCAAAGGAAAAAGGCCGCATATATCGGCCACTGGTCTGGAAGATGCCTGAGGAAATATGCTGGAGGCGAGAGATCGTTGGATTGGTAAGTTCGGACGCATGATAGGGGATGATCACATGGGCCTGGGCGCGTGATATCGCCACATTGATCAGCCGATCACCTTCCTTCCCACTGAGAAAACTGGACGTTGCGTCGACCGGATCAAAAATGATTACCTTGCGCTCACTACCCTGCGCGCGATGAACCGTACTGACGGAGATCGTCGGATGCCGGCGTTTCAGGAAACTCCTGATCAGGGTCCGTTGCGCACGGAAAGGCGTGAGGATGAGAACGTCATCCGCTTCGATGTAAGAGCCCGCGAGATGATCAATAATCGTCTCGACCATTTTGGCCGACTGAAAACGGATGAAGCCACCGTAATTCTGCGAGTATTGGTAGGGCTCCGACACTTGCTCGAAACACACGCGCGGTACTTCACGGCCGTTCACAAAATATGGACTGCGATACACCTTCCAGGCCTTGTCCCGCCGAGCTTTGCGGCAAACCGTCAGCTCACCGTTGTAGAAGGTTCTGCTCACCGCATGGCAAATCCCCATAGCCATACGGGACTGTTCGTTCAGAAATGTAGTGGGCACGTGGGCAAATAGATCAAAGGCAGTGTTCGCGAGGAGATTCCGATGGACCTGACCGTCAGACTGGACGATCGGCGAAAGCTGCTTGGGATCGCCAGCAAAAATCGTTTGCTGCCCCAGCGCCGGAACCATGAGGGCCGCTGGCCCGATTATCTGACTGGCTTCGTCGCAGATGACGAACGGCCATGGCCCTGCGGCCTTCAAGACATGATGCCACTTGACCGCCGTGGCGACAGTGATCCCGACAACACGGGCGCTATGGGCAACGCTTTCGATATCCGCACCAAGCTCCTTGCGTGCGGCCGCCAGGCGATCCTTCCATCTAACATACTCGGAAATCTTGCTTTTTGATGGTTCGGACGCCTCCAAAAGTAGGAATTCCGTGACCTTCTGGTCGAGACCAGCGGCCAGAAGATGGGGACGGTCAACATATTTGCGTGGATCGAAATGTGCGCCGACGCGCTTCATCTGCTTGGCGATGTCGGGGCGTCCGGCCTTGGCCAGCCAGTCATCGATAGACAAAAGAGCCGTGTCCACCGCCACGTTTGTCGGGCCGATGACCAATATGCGCGCTTTGCTGAACCGCCGCAGAAGATAAGTGCCCAGCGCGCCAACCGTAAACGTCTTGCCCGTTCCGGGCGGACCAATCACCACCGAGCACCGGTATGCGGCATTTTGAACGGCAGTTTTCTGGCGCTCGCGCAGCTCGTCGAATTCAGGACCAAGCGGACGTATTTGCTGAAGCGGTTCGGTTTCTTCTTTGGACTGGCGCAATCGCTTCGCCGCCAGCTTGCCTATTTCCCCGCCCCACATATCGATAAGCGGGCCAAGAAAATCTCCGGGGAACAACCAAAGTGTGTCGCCGATGTTGGGCTGCCCGCCGGTCGCCGGCAACACGATGATGCGCTCGAGGTCCGCATCGACGACCTTGATCAAGCCTGCATATTCAAGTTCCGCACCCCATTTAACACGCACGCCTTCCAAGGCTTCGTCAATGGCGACACGGTTACGGCCTTTGAGCGGCTTGACGCTCAAAACCAGATAGTGCTCCTCCCAGAAAACGGAGGCAACCTCCAAGCCCCCGCCCTTTTGAGTGAGACGACGTTCTGCTTCCAAAGCAGTCTGTATGGATTGTCGGGTAATCGCCATGAGTCGGTCAGGCCACCAACTTCAATGCGCGAGAACCCACCCCGCCCCCATCTGTCATGCAGTAACGCCCACGACCTCCATCAACTTCCCATAGTCGGTAACAACGTCATATTTGACGCGATCTTCAGTAACCTGCCGGCTGATCTCATCGAAGAACTTTCGGGCGCATGCGATCTTCGTGTTCTCGATCTCCCGCAGCTTCATGGACGACATCGTGCCCTTCGTTTCCGCGACGAAGTAGATGTGCCTGACGCTGCCGGCCCTGAATGAAAGAGCCCAGTCAGGATTGTAATCACCAACGGGGGTCGGGATCAGGAAACCGCGTGGCAACTTGGCGTAGACGACGACTTCGCTGCTCGTATCGAGCTCTTTGACGAACGCCCGCTCCACATCCGAGTCCGTGATCGCGTAGTCATAGACATGATTCTTGAGCTTCGCCGTGGCGCGCGAGAAATCCTGCCCGGTCTGATTGGCGGTGAAGATGTCGACGTCGTACCTTTCGTCGACTTCGTCATAGGCCAGACGCTCGATTACCATGGCGGCCTTCTGTTCGGCGATGATGCGCGAAGCCTCGGAGATGAAGTGCTCGGGGTTGCTCTTGAATTGCCCGAAAATCGCAGCCTCGATTTGGCCAAGGATGGTCGCGGCCGTGTCTCGTGTCAGCTGCGCGTTTTCAGCCAGCTTCCCAACGAGGTCGTACTTCACCAGAGAGTGGATCGAGTCTCCCTGCTGGGTAGTCGTGTTCGTGACGGTAAAGCCATCACCCCCGCGAAGCTGATCGTCGGTCAAACCGTCATTCTGCACACCAACCTGAACGGTGTATTGCAGCGGAGTAACCCGCAGCTGGCTATCCAGCGCGCTGACGCACTTGCGGATCAACTCCGCGGAATCGAATTCAACCCGATAGACCGCCTTGCGATTGATCCGCTTCCAAAGCTCCTGGAATTCCTTCTTCTCGAAGTTTGCATTGAGCGGATTGGTCTTGGGCTTGCGGCCGTCGCCGATGTCCGGAAGCTGAGAGTTGCTGAAGACACCATCGATGAGCCCGAATACCTGCTCGGCGTGAGGCTTCAGCTCGTCGGGTAGCTCAGCCAATGTCCCAGCCGCTTTGGCCTCGTGATAGGCGTCGGCGATCTGGTCTGCATCATCGGTGTAGTCGTTCTTCACCAAATAGCGGTAGATCTGCTTGGCCATTGCGGCGCTCACCTCGACCGGACCTTGTTCGGTCGTGATCGTCTTGCCGGTGAAATAAGCCTCCGTCGCCTGCCGCGGACGCGACGACAGGGTTTCGGCAATCTCCTTCTGCAGGCCCGCAACGAAATTCTTGTAGCTTTCGCTCGCCACCACGGTCAGCACGTTGATGTCGTGCACGACGGCCGGATGGTCCATCCGGTCTCCATGCTGGTCAACGCTCAGCCGAAGGCCGCGCCCGACTTCCTGGCGGCGGGAAATGGTGTTGTCACTGTGCTTGAGCATACACATGACGAAGACGTTCGGATTGTCCCACCCCTCGCGAAGAGCCGAATGCGAGAAGATGAACCGCGTGGGCTCGGCGAAGGACAGCAGCCGTTCCTTGTCCTTCAGGATCAGGTCGTAGGCATCGACGTCATCGGAATCGACCGACCGGGCGCCGACCGCTGGATCCTTCAGACGGTCCGTTTTCTTGTCGATCGAGAAATAGCCATTGTGGGTTATGGCCGGATCGATTGCGGCAAGGTACTTCCGGTATGCCTCGTTATCGATCGCGAGTTCCGCGAGGTACTCATCCTTCAGCAGCTCGTATTCTTCCTCGAAGACGCGAGCGTATTCGCCTTTCTCGTCGGCCTGACCGTAGTCCCGATACTTCACGACCTCGTCGATGAAGAAGAGCGACAGGACCTTGATGCCCTGTGCAAACAGCTGCTTTTCCTTGTCGAGATGGGCCTTGATCGTCTCGCGGATCTGGATGCGGCGGATATCGCGCTCGGTCAGGTCACGCGTGGCTTTTCCGGCCTCAAGCACCACGCCATTGGTGAACTCGACTGTGTCGTTGACGGCGTCGATCTGGCTGACTGTGAAGCCGCGATATTGGTCCAGCTCGCCCGACTCCACGAACAGGTCGTCGCGGAACTCGGCCCGCCTAAGCTGGCGCTTGATCTCGCCCGACTTCAGCTTCACTTCCATCTCGATCCGGGCCACGGGGGCCTTCTTCGAGATGTCGATGCCTTCAAGGTAGAGATAAGCGTTGGTGCCGGCCAGCCCGCGGGTCTGGATGCCGCGCACCGCGATCTTCTTGACCAGCTTCTGGTTATAGGCGTCCAGCGCGTCCAGCCGGTGAATGCGGTTGTGCTGGGTTCGGTGGGTGGCCGAATAGCGCAGGATGAACAGCGGCTTAAATTTCGGCAGCGCCTCCATCGTCGCCGCGCCTTCCATCTTTTGCGGCTCGTCCAGAATCAGGATCGGCCGGTTCGAGGCAATCACGTCGATGGGCTTGCGCGATTGGAAATCATCCAGTTCCTCGTAGATGCGGCGGTTGTCGGCCCCACGCGCGTTGAACGCCTGGATGTTGATGATCATCACGTTGATCCCCGCGTCCGAGGAAAAACTCTCCAGCTCGTGCAGGCGCTTGGAATTATAGATGAAGAACCGCGCCTTCTTGCCGTAGCTTTCGGTGAAGTGGTCCGCCGTGATCTGAAGCGACTTGTAGACTCCTTCGCGGATGGCGATCGATGGCACCATGATGATGAACTTCGACCAGCCATACCGCTTGTTCATCTCGAAGATGGACTTGATGTAGCAGTAGGTCTTGCCCGTACCTGTCTCCATCTCGACGTCGAGATGAACGCGGGTCGCAGCCAGGGCGTCGCGCTTGTAGTTCGCGGTGACAGGCACCCGCTCACCGCGGGCGTTGAAAGTCGTGAAGTCCGTTAGCGACTGCGAGACGGGCAGGTTCTGCCCCCTCTGCACCTTCTGGATATTCTCCAGAACCTGCGCATCGGTCAGCGCGAGGTCGGCATTCTTGAAACCTTCCTCAAAGGCGCTGGCCTGCGCCTTGCGGCCCGGGTCGATGCGGTACGTCAGGCCCGAGGTCATGGGCTGTCCGGCGAAGCAGTCGACAACGTCGTTGACCGCATTGGTCTGATAGGGCTGAACCTTGAACTTGAGCTTCATGGCCGGCCTCAGATCGACTTGACGTCAGTGGAGGGCGAAAGCTGGCGGAAGATCTGCTCGACGTTGATCTTCACCGCGTCGGAGACGAAGCCGTTGTCACGGAAGACGACGCGCAGGGGCTCGCGCTTGGCGAGTTCCTTCACCAGATCCTCGGTAACGCCGAGGTCGAAGCAGGCGACAAGTGCGTTGTCGTCGACGAAGAACACGGTCTTGCTCTGCACCGTCTCGCGGCGGATGGGCAGCGTCAGGTCGACGCCCCAATCGACCAGCACCTGGAACAGCAGGTCCTCGGCCGTGCGGCCCTCCTTCACGTTGTCGACCATGTCGAGCAGATCGGACTGCTTCAGCTCATCGGGGCGGTAGTAGACGTCCTTCATGTTCGAGGTGTCGACCTTCAGCACCCGGAAGCCGACATCGCGGTTCCAGTCGGGGTGGCATTCGCCTTCGAGGATTTTTTTACCGGCTCGGCGGATTCGTTCTCTCGATAGCTCAGGGATTGTGGAATAGCCTGCCTTAGTGGCATCTGATCCCTCTGCGCATGGTTCATCTAGCTGAACCATGATGAATTTTCGATTGCCACCGTCCCGGGCATTCAACTGCATGATGGCCTGTGCAGATGAACACGACCCGGCAAAAAAATCCATGAAGATGAAGTCTTTATCTTCGCTCTCGTTCACCACGAACGATGCAAAGTACTCGATCAACTTTGTTGGCTTTGGGAAACCAAAAACGGGAGTCTCGAAAAGCTCCTTGATCTCCTTAGTTCCATCTTGGTTAAATGGTCCGTTCAGAAGGGAAACGGGTTTTCCAAGCCGCTCTATCCCATTCTCATCACGCAAATATTGTTTCGATCTAACGCTATATTTTCCGTTTCTTTCATTAATTACGATCTCACCACGCGCATATGCCTTTTCAAATCGGTCCTTGGACCAAATCCACTGTTTCTCTGGCCAAATTTCCTTCCCCTCATGCAGAATTGGATAACGAAGGTTTTGTCTTTCATCCTTGCTGTTAGTTGCCAGTGGTTGGGTAATGTATCCCCCGCGAATGTCGAAGTTTTCATCTGTGAGCTTGTATGCTGCTCGCTGATCGTCATCCAAGGGAGCTGCGATATTATTGAAGTCTCCTTTCGTGTAAACGAGAACGTATTCATGTACGTTTGCGAAGCCCTTTGAAAGGGCGCCCGATCCATACTTATTTTTCCAAGCTACCTGTTCGACGAAGTTCTCAGGGCCAAATATCTCATCGCACATCAACTTGAGATTTGCCACTTCGCCTTCATCGATGGAGATGAAGATTAGCCCATCGGACGACAACAAGTTCCGCGCCAGTCGCAGTCGCGGATACATCATACTCATCCAGTCAGAGTGAAATCTTCCGTTGGCGCTCAAATTGGCAACAAGACGGTTGCCCTCAGCATCACGTTGGTTCGAAACACGCAGGTATTCCTCTGAGCCTTGAGCAAACCTGTCCGCATAAACGAAATCATTGCCAGTGTTGTATGGCGGATCAATGTATATCATTCTAACAGATCCAAGATAAATCTGTTGCAGAAGCTTGAGCGCTTCGAGGTTGTCGCCCTCAACAAAAAGGTTGCTGGTTTCCGAAAAGTCCAGGCTATCTCCATCGTCCGGTCGAAGAGTCTTTGCAATTGGAGCGTTTGCGTTAATCAATGCCTCCCGCTTACCGGGCCAGTCCAGCCGATACCGCTCTTGCGGCCCGTCCACGATGTGGTCGCTCAACTCCTGACGCAGCTGATCGAAGTCCACCGCCAGACGCACCGCCCCCGTCGCCTCGTCCCGTGCCTCGGTCACGCAGCCGGGGAACATCTCGCGGATCTTCGCGATATTGTCCTGGCTCAGGTCGGGGCTGTGCATCTTCAGCTTGTCCATGCTCGTCCTCTCAATCGTCCATTACGGCGGCCCGGGGTTGTCCCCCCGTCAGCCGCTCCAGTTCCTGCTTGGCCGCGCGCAGCTCGGCATTGATCGCCACGCGCTTGTTGAATTGCTTCTCACGGCCTAGACGCGCCTTGATCCGCTCGACCTCGCGCGCCTGCGCCTTGATCGCCTCGGCCTGCGCGATGCGCTCTTCCAGCGACACGGGGCGCTCCGCTTCGGCAGGGGCGAAGGGCGTCTGCGTCGCCTCGCCCATGCCGGGGACCAACTGGGCCGTCTGCCCGGCCACCAGCGGCTCGAGCAGCCGCTCGTACAGTGCGCCCATGTTCAGCGCCACCGGAAGCGGGGCACGCGGCGCGTCCTCTGGCAGCCAGTCCCCTTCGAAATAGTCGCCCACCACCCAGCGGGTGCGGTCGGCCTCGCTCGGCCGCTTGTAGGCCGCCGTTAGCCTGACGCGGCCACCATGGACCACCTCGAAGAACAGCGGAAAGGGGATGGCTTTGTCGATGGCGCGCAGCACGTCATGGTCCAGCGTCACGGTGCGCGCGGTGATGCGGAAGACCTGTATCTCGGCTACCTGCTTCGTCGCCGCCAGATTGACCGTCTCGGGCGCCAGCTTGTGCGACCAGATGATCTGATCGACCTCGCGCACGAAGAGATCCTTGAGGCTGGTGTTCGCCCCGGCATGTTCATAGATCTTGTTCTTGGGGATCACGCGCCCGAAGCCGGATGCGCGCGGCCAATCGTAAAGGGTCATGGTTCACCCTCTTCGATGACCAGGAAGGCAATCAGCTCGAAATCGTCCAGCCCCTTGATGGTGTGTGTCAGCGCCGTCGTCCGCCCACTGCTGAACAGGCTGTCGATATCCTTCTCTTCCTTCACCTCGATCATCGAGCGGATCGCGCTGGAGAGCAGGTCGGAATAACGCCCCATCTGCCGCCCATCTTCCGTCCGCTCATTGAAAATGCGGCAGACGTCGGGGATCGGCTCTTCCCGTCCCTTGCAACTGCTGCGGATCAGGTCGAGCAGCCGCTTAACCTCGGTATGGTCAGCAATGATCTCACCGTCATCGCCGATATAGACCAGATAGAAGGGATGGAGGCGGTTCTGCTGATTGACGTTCACGCCCTCATGGATGTTCTTTAGCGCAAAGATAACGCCGGGCTGCAGGCCTAACTCCGGCTGCGCCGGAACGACGGCGTGCATGCCAAAGGGAACGTTGTTGAGCTCGCCATGCGCCTTGACGTAGTTGAGCAGGTCCATCCGGAAGTCGTTCAGCCCGAGATCAGTGATAGAAATGCCGGCCTTCACATCCTCCAGCTCGATCACCTCGTCCTGGAGCCGCTTGAGCTGCTCCTTGCGGTAGGCAATGTCGCTGGACTTCGCGGTAAGCACGTTGTCATCGCCCGTGGCAGTGACATCCGCGATCACCATCCGGTTCTCAACGCGCTCCTTCAGGTTGATATACTCGTCGAGCGAGATGTCCGGCCAATAATTCACCAGCTGGATCTGGCTGTTGGGCGAGCCGATGCGGTCGATCCGACCGAACCGCTGGATGATCCTCACCGGGTTCCAATGGATATCGTAGTTCACCAGGAAATCGCAGTCCTGGAGGTTCTGGCCCTCGGAGATGCAGTCGGTGCCAATGAGAACGTCCAGTTCGGCGGGCTCATTGGGCAGGACGATAGCTTTCTCTTTCGATTGAGGGGAAAACAGGGTCAGTACGCTCTGGAAATCATAGGATTTTCGGAGTGTGGTCTTCGGCACACCCGATCCCGTCACCTGACCTAGGTTTAGACCCAGGCTTTGAGCAACCGGGGCAAGATTCTCGAAGAGGTAGTTTGCCGTATCCGCGAAGGCCGTGAAAATGATGATCTTTTGATTGCCGGGGTTGAGCGGCTCCTCGATCTTTCGCTTCAGCAGAGATAGCAGGTGCTGGAGCTTTGAATCATCCTCGGGTGACACCTTGTCCATCGACGCAATCAGGCTGTTGATTAGAGCGAAATCCGCCGAAAGGTCGTGCTTCCACGACGGCAAATCCATGTCGCCGAGGCTGATCTGAACCTTCTTGCCAACGGTAAATTCATCGAGGCCGGACAGATCGTCATCTTCGGGATCGAAATCGCTAATCTCTGCAAGATGGTCGCCGACGCTACCGCTGCGGCCGGTTTTTTCGAATTCGTCGATGGCATCGAGCGTGCGTGAAATATTGCCAGCGAGAGAACGCAGCGTAAGCCGAAATGCCGCGACCGAGCTTTCGAGGCGCTTCAGCAGGTTGGTGGTCATCAGCGCCTGGAGACTGCGCTCACGATCGGCCTGCCGCAGCTTGCCGCCGCCGCCCTCCACCTGCGTATCGTAGATGTCCTCGTATTTGCGCAGCCGGCTCGGCAAAATATAGCTGATGGGGGCGTAGACCGAGAGCTTCAGTACCGACAGCTGCGTGAAGATCTCGTTCAGGCCCATTACGTCTGGCCGCTGCGTAATCGGGCAATGGAAAGAGAGCGGTTTGCGCCGCTCCGGAAACTTGCCAATGTCGGTCGTGTCGTAGAAGGTCTCGATATGCTTGCGCGAGCGCGCGATGGTCACCGCGTCGAGCAATTCGAAAAAGTCGAAATCCAGCGCCTTCAGGATTGAAGCCGCTGTCCGCTCCTCGGACGGAAGTGCTGACCAGTCGTTGAAGGCCCTTTGCGCCCGCCGGAAAATTTCTTCGATGCTGGCCTGCGAACCCAACTTCTCGCTGAGCGTTTCCGATTGTCCCTCATAGGCGAGCGCGAGCTGATTCCGCAGATCTGTGAAACGATTGTTCACGGGCGTTGCGGAAAGCATCAAAACCTTGGTCTTCACGCCGGCGCGGATGACCTTGTTCATCAGCTTTTGGTAGCGAGTTTCCCGGTCCTTATAGACGTCGTTGTTCCGGAAATTGTGGGACTCGTCGATGACCACCAGGTCATAGTTGCCCCAGTTCACTCGATTGAGCGGAATGCCGAAGGACTCACCCGATGTTCGCGACAGATCGGTATGCGCCAAGACGTCGTAATTGAACCGGTCTTTGGCGAAAATATTGGTGGTCAGATTGGTGTTATAGTTGCGCCAGTTGTCTGCAAGCTTTTTCGGGCAAAGCACCAGCACGGATCGATTGCGTAGCTCGTAGTATTTGATAACCGCCAAGGCTGTGAAAGTCTTTCCGAGGCCGACGCTGTCGGCGAGAATGCAGCCATTATAGGTCTCGAGCTTGTTAATGATGCCTGTGGCGGCATCCTTCTGATAATTAAAGAGTTTGTTCCAAACGAGACTGTCGCGGTAGCCAGTGAGGTCGTTCGGCAGAACGTCCTCATCAACATCCTCCAGGAAGTCCTGAAAGATGTTGTACAGCATCAGGAAATAGACGCGCTCTGGCGAATTCTCTTGGTAGACCGACGCGATATGGTCGCAGACAGCGGCGGTGACATCGTTGAGTTTGTCCGGATCCGACCAAATCTGATCGAACAGCTGGAGATACATTTGCGTGTGACTCGGGTCGTCGAACCGGGTCACAAAATTCGAGACCGCGTCGCCTTTCTGATAGCCGAGATCAACGGCCGTAAAGCCGCTGATCGGCATATAGGCCGTACCGCCATCGTTGCTCGCCGCGTGCAGGAACTGCTGCATCGGAGCTTTCGTGGTGTTCGAGCGAAATTTGGCTTTCTTGCGTATCCACTCGGCGCATTCGCGAGCCACAGCACGCTGCGTCAGCTTGTTCCGCAGTTGGATTTCAAATTCGGTCCCATAGAGCCCACTTTCCCGTCGCGACTTTGGGATAAAAAACTCTCGCCGCTCCTTGCGAAAGCGATCGGTGGCTTCGGTGGGTATGAATGTGGGGGCGGTGAAAATGAACTGCAGGCTATCAATCTTTGAAAGCTCTGATTTCAGCGCTTCGAAGGCATAGATCGAGAAGCACGACGCGGCAATTTTTAACCGTGTCCCGCGCACGATCGTGCTCTTCAGATCATCTCCGAGAAGCTGAGAGGTATTATCGATGATTTTCATCGACCACCTCCCTGTTCAACAAAACGATCTGTTGATCCTCAGGCCTTCGCGCGTTCGGAGCGGTGTCAAGCCCGAGGCGCCTCAGCGCGTAATAGAGCAACGCTCGGCGAACCTTGATCTTCGTCCTGCCGCCACGCATGCCGTAATCGAGTGCAATCACCTTAGCCTGCGTATCGGACAGCTCTGGATGCGGTCCGATCTCCAGCGTGATTTCCTCATTCCAATCGGTATCGCCGCCAGGCTCAACCCCACTGAGTTTGGAACCACGCGTTTCGACAATCCGAGCGAGGAGGAAATCCTTGTAGGTTTGGTCGATCTGGCAGAAGGCCCGCGCGTGCCAACGAAAGCCATCAAAGCCGATGGCGTGCGGCGCGATCCAGCGCCAGCGGGGCTCCGGCCGCGAAAGCGACTGATATTTGATCTCGATGGCAAGGTTGTCGCGAATGGCGCCGAGAACGGTGCGCAGCGTTTCGTTCGTGACATCCCGCGCAGGGACAGGTGGGCCACAGTAAGGCGGGAAATGCGCGATCCACGACGCTGCGGCCGGCAATATGCCTTCGGCGACAGATCGCAGCTGCGTGAGATAATGGGCGGCATCAGGCTTTAAAAAGCAGGGCTGGAATGCCTCGCTCGCTACGTAGCGTTTGGCGCTCTTGTCGTAGACCGCGTTCTGTGGGGCGCGTTCCTGATAAAGCGTCAGATCTTTCGATGCTTGCGGCACCGACACGTCGAAGGCCTCGACGATATCGGATCGGTTGACACCGCCTTCCCAATAAAGGCGAAACTCAATGAATTCGAGCCGGCGCTCTACGCCCCATTTCAGCACCGTTTTGCCCCCCGGCATCGCAAGCATCCCATAGTCGATAGAGACAAAGACTCGATGGGAATATCGACGTGACCCGTTGAGTTACTATCCCCATCTGGAGGACAGGTCAATCTACGAGGGTTGGCGAATGTCAGTGGCCGGTTCAGAGTTGGCCGATCAGGACGTAGTTGCTGAGCCCTTCCTGGCGCGGGCAAAGCCACGATCAGTGGCAATGAACCGCTCGAGCATCGGCACGATCAGCTTCACCGGATCCGCCACGGCTTGACCGCTCTCACGGGCCAGCGCTTCCGCATAAACGGCGAGATCCCGATGGAGCGGCCCGGGCAGCGCCACTGTCACCTTGACGGGTTTGTCCTCAACAATGGGACCTAGTTTCAACTTCGCCATGGATCAGCTCCTGTAGGGTTCGAGCACAAGGTCGCGGGTGACGATCACCCGAACCGGAAAACCTGGGCGGATGGTCAGCGTCGGCTCGACCTGCAATTGCCGCTGGATGATCTGCTGGCCAGCCTGGTTGATGGTGTCCTGCGCGCCGTCACGGATGGCGCGGATCAGCCGGTCCTCGTCACTGGTCGCGAGTTCGGTTCCAATGCCGAGCAATGTCGACAGCCCGGCGGCTTTCATCAGATCCCACCAATGATAGTCGACGCGGTCTTCAAGCCCGGCATAGCCTGAAGCATCGGCACCAGGCTGGCGCTCCAGCACGATCGAATGGCCGTTAGGGAAGATCAGCCTGTTCCACACCAGCAGCACGCGGCGTTGGCCGAAGGTCACGCCGGCATCGTACTCGCCGATAATCCGCGCGCCCTGCGGGATCAGAAGCAGGCTGCCGGTCGGGCTGTCGTAGACGTTCTGGGTCACCTGCGCGGTGACCTGGCCTGGCAGATCGGACCGGATGCCGGTGATCATGGCCGCCGGAATCACGGCTCCAGCCTGAAGGATGTAGGGCGATGCAGGCGCTGTCACGCGATCAGGGGCGACCATCTGCCGATCGACGGGACCATTCAGGAATGCGGTGTGCCTGTCCTGTGTGGCGGGCTGGCCCCCAAGATCGAGGCCGGCAAGGCTGGATGCAGCCGCACTCGGTGTTGCTCCTGCCGCAGGAGCGCTCTGAAAGAACACACGACTGGTGCGAGCGGCTTCTTCTTCGGCCAAACGGCGCTGCTCTTCGGGATCGACGGCCGGCGCAGTGATTGCCGGTGGAGCGACCGGCTGTCCCCGGTTCTGCGCATCAAGGATCGGACCACCGAGATCGCCCGGTAAGGGCGGCCCGAGAATCGGGCCGGTATAGTCGCGCGGCAGTTCGGACAGCCCGTCCGCCGTTGGACGGTTCTCTGTCGAATAGAGCTCGTCACCTCCCGGTTCGGCCTCGCGCGTCTGCAGCGCATAGATGAGCGCGCCGCCAATGCTGAGAAGCGCAATCCCGGCCATGGCCGCCAGCATCTTGCGGGACAGGCGGGTGACGCGGGGCGGTTCGGCGCGCAGCCGCATCGGAGCTGCGGCGTCCTTGGGCGTATTGGTTTCCGTCATGACGGGGCGCCTCCGGTCGCAGGAGAAGATGGCGCCGCAGCTTGCTTTTGCTCGATGCGCACAATCCGGACCGTCTGCTGGTGATCGCCGCTGCCAAGGCGTAGCTCGGCCGCACCAAACAGATGGTCCACGATCAGGATATTGTGGTGGACGCGGCTGTTGACGATCTGCGGCTCGCCATCGGCGCCAAGAACGAAGATTGGCGGCATCTCGCCCTGCACGATGCCGCGCGGGAAAACGACATAGACGCGGCGGCCATCGTCGAAGACCGAGATGGGACGCCATGGCGGGCTGTCGCCGGTCAGGCCGTAGCGGTAACTGCGTGCCGATTCCTTGGGGATGTTCGGCGCGGCAGGCGCACTTTGCCGCTGCCCGGGTGGTGGCGCCGGATAGGCCCAGGCCACCGCAGGCATATAGAGTGCTTCGCGGGCGCGCAGCTCGATCATATAGGTGCGCCGGTCGGTGGTTATGACGAGATTGGTCGAAATCTCCGGCCGGGTCGGCTTGACGAGAATATGCACCTGCGCGGCGTCACCCGACCCGCTGGTCGTGTCGCCGATAATCCAGCGGGCGGTGTCGCCGGCCGCGATTGGTCCGGCGCCGGTCAGGCTTTCGCCCGGTTCGAGCGCAATATCGGTGATCTGCCCCGGCGCGGCATAGACCTGGTAGAGCGCGCCCTGTGACCACGGATAGATCTGAATGGCATTGTAATAGCCCGCGCGGCGCGGCTCGACGCGCGCGGCAGCGTTGGCGTTTTCAACGCGGCCGGCCGCTGTGTCCGCGGCCTCTCCGCCCCGCGCGACGGTCCAGCCAGGCGGTGTGTGCAGCGGCTGCGGCCGGTCGTCGGTGGCGGAGGCCTGTACTGCCGGCAGCGGCGGCACATCGGTGTCGAAGCTGAACTGCGGTGTTCGGTTTGTGGCGCAGCCCGCGAGCAGGGTCGCGCCGAGCAGCACAACCACCGAGACGGGTTTACGGAAAGCCGGTAGTGCGGATGTACGGATGGCGGAGATCATTGGCTCATCTCCCGCGACCAGTTGATGGCGTTGACATAGATACCGAGCGGGTTGGCGCGCAGACGTTCGGCATCGCGTGGTGTCTGGATCACGATGGTCAGGATCGCGGTCCAGCGTTCGGTGGTGGAGAGCTGGCCGTTTTCATAATGACGCTCGATCCAGGCGACGCGGAAAGAATCCGGCGAAGCGCGGATGACTGAGGACACTTCGACCGCGATCTGCTGGCGCCCGACACGGGTGAACGGATCGTTGGCGCGCGCATAATCATTCAAGGCCGCAGCCCCGCGATCGGTCGTCCATTCGTAAGCGCGCAGCCAGTTCTGTCGCACGATGATCGGATCGGCCGGAATTGAGCGCACCTGCTCGATGAACCGACCGAGATGCCAGGCGATCTGCGGATCGGTCGGCCGATAGTCGGCCGTGGCCGGCGCGACCGCTTGCACCTGGCCGAGCTTGTCGACCTGCACAACCCAGGGCACCACGGTTCCGCGCGCCGATTGCCAGACAAGAGCCGCGGCAAAACCAGCGGTAAGGATCAGAGAGCCGAACGCCATATAGCGCCAGTTGCGGGCCTGGACGCGGGCCGAGCCGATGCGCTCGTCCCAGACCTGAGCGGCCTTCTGATAGGGCGTCTCAGGTTCGGGGGATTTGCCGTAATGGGCGGCCGGGCGTTTGAAAAAGCTCATGAACGGTCACTTTCGGAGACGGAGACGGAAGAGCCGCCGCCATGGCTGTCACCGGACCGGACGGCATGGGCGGTCATTGTGGTGCCGTGGCTGAGCGCCTGCCGGCGCTGCATCCGCCGCGCCCAAGCGGGCGGGCCACCGGCCGGCGAGGACGAACCTGCCGCCCCTGGAGCGACACTCGCACCACCGGCGCCGCCCATGGAGGATGAGCCTCCGGTCAGACCGAGGCCGGCACGCGCACCATCGGAGAAGCTGGACTTCACGCTTTGCGAAGCCTTTGAGACGGCGCTTTTCAGCGGCGATATGGCGGCCGAACCCGCCGCTCGAGCAACACCGCCGACACCGGAAGCAACGCCCGCTGCGCCAGTCTGGCCTAACGAGCCAAGGCTATAGGCGGATGTGGCAGCACCCGCGGCTGCCGCACCGCCCCGGACAGCGGCGGCTCCGCCGGAAAGCGCGGCAGCGCCTCCCCTCGCGGCCATGCCGGTGGCAGCGCCTCCGGCGAGCATCATGCCGCCGGCGGCAAGGCCTGTGCCGACAGCCGATCCCGCACCCAGTTGCGGCCCGCCCGAAACCAGTCCCGTCGCAATGCCGGGTCCGAAAATGCCGAGCCCCAGAAGCGACAGCGCCGCCAGAACGATCGCCATGGCATCGTCGATGGTCGGCATTGCGCCGCCAAAGCCTGCGGTGAACTGGCCGAACAGGGTTGAGCCGATGCCGATGATGACGGCGAGCACCAGCACCTTGATGCCGGAAGAGACGACATTGCCAAGCACACGCTCGGCCATGAAGGCCGTCTTGCCGAAGAGCCCGAAGGGAATGAGGACGAAACCCGCAAGGGTTGTCAGCTTGAACTCGATCAGGGTGACGAAGAGCTGGACGGCGAGGATGAAGAAGGCGAGCAGCACCAGCGCCCACGCGAAGAGCAGACAGGCGATCTGGATGAAGTTCTCGAAGAAGGACCAGTAGCCCATCAGGTCGGATATGGATTCGAGCAGCGGGCGGCCCGCGTCGAGACCGGTCTGCGCCACCCGGCCGGGCCGCATGAGATCGGCGGCGGAAAAGCCGGTGCCCGAGGCTTGCAGCCCGAGCCCGGCAAAGCTTTCGAAAATGATCTTCGCCAGGTTGTTCCAGTTGCCGATGAGATAGGCGAAGACGCCGACGAACAGCGTTTTCTTGACGAGGCGCGCGATGATGTCGTCATCGGCGCCCCAGCTCCAGAACAGGGCCGCCAGCGTCACATCGATGACGATCAGGGTGGTGGCGATAAAGGCGACCTCGCCGCCAAGCAGACCGAACCCGGAATCGATGTAGCTGGTGAAGACCTCCAGGAAATTGTCGATGACGCCGGTTCCGCCCATGGGTCCCTATCTCTCACCCTGTTGCGGAGCGGCGGGCGCTCGCGTGTGGCCCAAAAAGCGGTCGCGGGATTCCGCCCAGGCCGAAAGGCAATCGGCATTGCGGGTGGCCGCTTCGCCAAGTCCCTGGCAGTGGCGGAGCGTTGCGCGCAGGGGATCGGCCGAAGGCTGAAGCTGCGGCGCCGTCCTGACGCGCGGGGCGTCCTCCTGACGGGTCATTTCGATCACCGTGGCGGTAACCGCGATGGCGACGAATATGACCGCGCCGAGCCGGACCAGCATCTTGCTGTCCATGGCCCCCTCCTTCGTGCCTAATTGCCGCTGCCGAACATTTGCGCGTGGCCGGGCTGATAGTCCGAACCTGGCGTGAGGAAGCGCTCGCGCTGGACGCGCCCCTGCTCGGCGGCGGTGGCGCGCTCGGCCTCGATCAGCGCTTCGGACCGGCCATTGGCCGACAGCAATGCAACCAGATCGGAAAGCTGCTGCGACTGCAGCGCGAGAAGCTGGTTGCCTGCTTGAGTTGCTTGCAGCGCGCCGCTGGCATTCTGGCTTTGCCCAACCAGGGCGGCCATTTCGGCGCGGTTGGTGTCGATATTGCCTACGACGCCAGCCTGAACACGCATCGCGTCCTGCAGGCCGCCCACGGTGTTTTCCCAGCGACTGCGCGCATCGGCGATCAGCTGCTGATCGGTGGCCGAAAGCGAGGCTTGGCCGTATTGCTGCTGAAACGCCTGGTCGATCTGGCCGACCTCGAACGCGATGTTCTGCGCCTGTCCGAGAAGCTGCTGGGTGCGCTGCACATTCTGCTGGAGCTGCTGGAGCGCGGAATATGGCAGGCTGGCGAGGTTGCGCGCCTGATTGATGAGCATCTGCGCTTCGTTCTGAAGCGAGGTGATCTGATTGTTGATCTGCTCGAGCGTACGCGCGGCGGTCAGCACATTCTGCGCATAGTTCGTCGGGTCATAGACGATGCGGCCAAACCCGAACTGGGCATGCGCCGGGCTCACCAGCATGGGCGCAAGCGCGACCGGCACGGCTAGGGCTAGCGCCAGAACCGACGTCCTGGCGACACGGGCAATGGGGATACGGATCATGGGTGGGTCTCCTTTTCTGGCGCGCCATCGAGCACAGGGGATTCGGGCAAATCCGGCCGATCGGCGAGATTGGTGAGATCGGGAATGAGGTCGGCGGCCCAATCGACGCCGCGATGGCGCAGCCACGCTCCAAGAAAGGCTTCGCTTCCATGCTCGGCATGGATGCGCGCGATGGCGGTCTGATCGGATTTGGAAGAAGCGGCGCAAAGCGCGAGGCCGACTTCGCTCAGACCCAGCTCGAACAGGCGATTGCCGCGCCGCGACTGACAATAATAGTCCCGCTTGGGCGTAGCCCGCGCCAGGATCTCGATCTGCCGGTCGTTCAATCCGAAGCGGCGATAGATCGCCGTTATCTGCGGCTCGATGGCGCGCTCATTGGGCAAGAGCAGCCGCGTCGGGCAGCTTTCGATGATGGCCGGCGCGATGGCGCTGCCATCAATGTCCGACAGCGACTGCGTGGCGAAGACGACCGAGGCGTTCTTCTTCCTCAGCGTCTTCAACCATTCGCGCAGCTGGCCCGCGAATCCCTCATCGTCCAGCGCCAGCCAACCCTCATCGATGATGAGCAGTGTCGGGCGGCCATCGAGCCGGTCGCCGATGCGGTGGAAGAGGTACGACAAGACGGCCGGCGCCGCGCCCGTTCCGACCAGACCCTCGATCTCGAAGGCCTGGACGTCGGCCCCGCCGAGATGTTCGGCTTCGGCATCGAGCAGGCGCCCATAGGGACCGCCCACGCAGTACGGCCGCAGTGCCTGTTTCAGATCGCTGGATTGCAGCAGCACCGCGAGCCCGGTGATGGTGCGTTCCTCGACGGGCGCCGAGGCGAGCGAGGTCAGTGCCGTCCAGATATGCTCCTTCACCTCGGGCGTGATGGCGACGCCTTCGCGCAGCAGGATCGCGCCGATCCAGTCGGCGGCCCAAGCGCGTTCGTACGGCTCGTGGATACGGGCGAGCGGTTGCAGCGAGACCGAAGTGTCGGAAACCTCGGTCAGCCCGCCGCCCAGATCGTGCCAGTCGCCGCCCATGGTGAGCGCGGCGGCGCGGATCGAACCGCCGAAGTCGAAGGCAAAGATCTGACTGCGCTCATAGCGACGGAACTGCAGCGCCATCAGCGCCAGCAACACGGACTTTCCCGCGCCGGTCGGGCCGACAACAAGGGTATGGCCCACATCGCCGATATGCAGGGAAAGCCGGAACGGCGTCGATCCCTCGGTCTTGCCGTAAAGCAAGGGGGGCGCTCCAAGATGCTCGTTCCGTTCCGGCCCCGCCCACACGGCCGATAGTGGAATCATATGGGCGAGATTGAGCGTCGATATCGGTGGCTGCCGGACATTGGCGTATGCATGTCCCGGTAAGCTGCCGAGCCAGGCATCGACCGCATTGACGGTCTCGGTCATGGTGTTGAAATCGCGGCCTTGGATGACCTTCTCGACCAGTCGCAGCTTCTCGTCGGCGATGCGCGGATCGGCATCCCAGACCGCGACACTGGCCGTGACATAGGCCATGCCCGCGGTATCTGCGCCGAGCTCTTGCAAGGCCATGTCGGCATCGGCGGCCTTGTTGGCCGCATCGGTGTCAACCAGAGCCGATGCCTCGTTGGTCATCACTTCCTTGAGGATCGCGGCAACGGATTTGCGTTTGGCGAACCATTGGCGGCGGATCCTGGTCAGCAGCCGGATCGCCTCCAACTTGTCGAGCAGGATGGCGCGGGTGCTCCAGCGATAGGGAAACGCCAGCCGGTTCATCTCATCGAGCAGGCCCGGTGTCGTCGTGCTTGGAAATCCAATAATGGTGAGAACACGCAGATGCTGGTCACCCAAACGCGGCTCCAGTCCGCCCGCGAGGGGCTGATCGGACAGGAGCGCATCGAGGTAGATCGGCGTCTCGGGCACGCGCACGCGATGGCGGCTCGTCGAAACGGTCGAGTGGAGGTAGGTCAGCGTCTCGGTGTCATCGAGCCAGCGGCACTCGGGCATGAACCCGTCGAGCAGCGCCAGTATCCGGTCGGTGCGATCGATGAAGCCGCGCAGCAATTCGTGAGGGTTTATGCCGGACTGCTCGCGGCCTTCGTAAAGCCAGGTCTCGGCACGAGCTGCGTCTTCCGCTGGCGGCAACCAGAGGAAGGTCAGAAAATAGCTGGACACGAAGTGCGCCCCGGCTTCCTCGAACCCGGCCCTGCGTTCGGCGTCGACCAAGGCGGACGCGGCGTCGGGAAACAGACTTTCGGGGTAGACCGCGGCCTCGAAGCGCTGTGCCTCAACGAATATGCTCCAGCCCGAGCCGAGCCGGCGGAAGGCATTGTTGATGCGGCCGGCGACCGCGACCAGTTCGGCCGACACGGCCGAATCCAGATCGGGACCGCGGAACTTTGCGCTGCGCTGATACGAACCGTCCTTGTTCAGCACCACGCCGGGGGCGGCCAATGCCGCCCAGGGCAGATAATCGGCCAGTCTGGCGTTGCGGCTGCGATACTCGGCGAGGTTCATCATGGCTCTGCCCTCACACGCCCAGAAAGGACGGGATGCGCAGATGGCGCCTGCCGACTTCCACGAAGAGCGGGTCGCGCTTGGCGGCCCAGACCGCCGCGAAATGTCCGATCGCCCAGATGGCAAGACCGACCAGCCAGAGACGCAGGCCGAGCCCGACCGCTCCGGCAAGCGTGCCATTCATGATGGCGATCGAACGCGGCGCACCGCCCAGCAGGATATGTTCAGTCAGGGCGCGATGGACTGGGACCATGAATCCCGGCACCTCGCCAACCTGTTCGAGACCAGCTGCCATCAGATCAGCGCCCCGCCGCCGAAGGAGAAGAAGCTGAGGAAGAAGGAACTGGCGGCAAAGGCGATCGACAGGCCGAAGACGATCTGGATCAGTCGGCGAAAGCCGCCCGCCGTATCGCCGAAGGCCAGGGTGAGACCGGTGACGATGATGATGATCACCGCGATGATCTTGGCGACCGGCCCCTCGATCGATTCCAGAATGCTTTGAAGCGGTGCTTCCCAAGGCATCGATGACCCGGATGCATGGGCCGCGGGCGCCATCATCAGGCTGAGCGCGATCGCGAAGCCGGCGAGCGACAAATGGCAACGAAGGGTGCGCAAGGCATGGGTCATGCTTGGGGCTCCTCAAGAATTTCGGGATGGGCAGTGGAAGGCCCGCAGGCGGGCACGACACGATAGTCCCCGTCCGGGCCGAGGCCCTCAATGCGCGCGAGTTCCGCGAGGCGGCGCGCGGAGCCACGGCCTGACAGGACCGCGACGAGGTCGATGGTTTCGGCGATCAGCGCGCGCGGGACGGTGATCACCGCCTCTTGGATCAATTGCTCCATGCGCCGCAGCGCGCCGATGGCGTTTCCAGCATGTATGGTGCCGACGCCACCGGGATGGCCCGTACCCCATGCCTTGAGCAGTTCGAGCGCTTCAGCGCCGCGCACCTCGCCCACGGGAATCCGATCGGGCCGCAGGCGTAACGATGAGCGCACCAGATCGGACAGCGAAGCGACTCCGTCCTTGGTGCGCATGGCGACAAGATTGGGCGCCGCACATTGCAGTTCACGCGTATCTTCGATGATCACCACGCGGTCAGATGTCCGCGCCATTTCAGCGAGCAGCGCATTGGTGAGCGTCGTTTTGCCGGTCGAGGTGCCGCCTGCGACGAGGATGTTAGCCCGGTCGATAACGCCGAGGCGCAGCGCTTCGGCCTGGCGCGCCGACATGATCCCGGCGGCGACATAATCTTCGAGGGTGAACACCGCGACGGCAGGCTTGCGGATGGCAAAAGCTGGCGCCGTCACCACCGGCGGCAGCAGGCCTTCAAAACGCTCGCCGCTATCGGGCAGTTCGGCCGAGACGCGTGGCGTCCCGGCATGAACTTCCGCGCCGACATGATGGGCGACCAGGCGGATGATGCGTTCGCCATCAGCGGGCGAGAGACGTTCTGTGGTATCGGCAAGACCTTCGGAGAGACGATCGACCCAGATGCGACCATCCGGGTTCAGCATGACCTCGACCACGCCGGGATCATCGAGGAGCCGAGTGATGGCACCACCGAGCGCGGTGCGCAGCATGCGCGAGCTGCGCGCGCGTCCTTCGCTATTGTGGTGGGAGGCGGCCATTGTGTCCCCGTTCTGGTCGGAGACAAGACGATCCTGTTCCGACGGGGACAATTAAAAGAACCCGAAACAGGGCCGATTCAACATCTGTTTGGCGGCGGCGTAGCCTGGCGTGCAAATACAGGGAAAAGCGTAGGACGCGGTCGGCTGGATCCTGCAGCGACAGGTTTTGGAGGCCCAAGGAGCTTAAAAGCGATTGGCTTCCAGCCGGACCGCAGAGATGCTGGCCTTGGGGCGCCGCATTTCAGACAATTTCAACGTTGGTGTCGGCTCACTCCCCGACAACCTGAAGACCGCTACGTAGCACACCGATGGGCATGGGTGGGACATCCACAGCCGTCAGGACGCTTGTCGCGCCCTCGGCTCCAAGATCGATGTCGTATCTGCGGCCAGGCTCGGCGGGTGTGCTCACCAGTCGCCGACAAAGCAGGTCGGCAAGCGCGGGGTCTTCGACGGCGCAGATGATCTGGCGGCGATCGAGGCGAAGCGCCGCCAACACTTCGACGAGATGAAGCGCGCGGAAATCGTCAATATGCTGGACCGGATCATCGAGAAGGAGTGAACGCCAAGGCGTCCATGCGCGGGCCAGGTGAACCGACAGCAGGAACGCGAGCCCCGCCGCACGTCGCTGGCCGGAGCTGAACACGAATTGCGGGTTCAGCCCGTCGCCGACCTTCAGGCTCAGGAAGCGTTTCACATCACCGCGGATGCTGTAATCGATGGTCCGCCAATCCGCGTGCGGTCTCAAGCGTTGATAGAGTTCATTGAGCAAGGGGCTGATCTGGGCCAGCCTTTCATCGATGATCTCGGCGCTGACGCGCTTTACCGCCCGTTCGATCTTGCGGGCACTGGTTGCGGCGGCCTGTGACTGGCTGACGACATCGGCGAGCTTTTCGATGTCCTCACGCAGAACTTCGATGGTTTTCTCGATCGACGCCATGCGCGAGACCGACTGGGACGCCTCGAGAACGTTCAGGGCTCGCTCGAGGTTGATCAATCGGTCACGTTCGGCCGCTACATAAGTTTCGAGCCCGTCCGGGTCAGAAAGGAAGCGCGGATCTATCTTCCAACGCTCGAAGAACTCGGCATGGGTCTGTTCGGCCTCTCGCAATGCGTGCTCTTCAGCCTGATGGGCGGAGACTTCACGCTCGACCATGATGAAGGCGGATGACGTTTCTCGCGCTTCGTCACTAGCCGCAGCCATTCTGCGGCGGGCATCCTGAACCCCGGAGGCAAGGCTTGAAATTCGTCGACGCGCAGCTTCCACGCCTGCGGCGAACTCCGCCGAGGTCCGGTGGGCCGCGCAGAGCGGGCAATGGTCCTCATGAACGCCAAGGCGCTCGCCGTGCTCGACCAGAATGGCAAGTGAGGCTGCGACCGCATCCGCGTCCTCTTCTCGGGCGAGCAGCGTCTCAGCTGCGGCAACCCCCGCCAAAGCGATTTTTCTCGCCTCCCTTGTCTTTTCAAGTTCGGCCTTCGCGGTTTCCCGCGCCATCACCGCATCGGGCGCATGAAAAGCCTGCTGACGGGCGAGCAGAACCCGGCCAGCCTCGGCCGCTTCAGCGCTGCGGGCGGTTCGCGTCCGCCCGTCTGCAAGCGCGCCGCGAGCGGCTTCAAGGCGAAGCACCATGTCGGTGGGCGCATTCGGCACGGCGGCGCCCACGATCTCCAACGCGGCCGAGACGTCGCCGGAGCGGCTAAGCGAGGCTTGGATCTCCGACTGTTGGGTCAGTTGCTCGCCCAACTTGGTGCGCGCATTCTCATAGGCGGTTTCGTTACGGGCATGAGAGGCATCGGAGGCGGTGACAATATCCCTAGCCTTCGCGGCCGCCTCGGAGCCTTCGAGGGCGCCGAGTGCCGAGCGAACGAGATCGAAGCGTTCAGTCTCGGACAGATCGAGGCTGAGGGCAGCGATCCATTCGTCGCGAATGATGGAGGTTCGGGTTAGCTGTCGTAGCGCATCCTCGGGCGCAGGACCGCTACACAACGCCGCCTGGATTTCTTCCGGCGGCACATCGGCACCGCTCTCGCGAGTCCGAGTGATCTTGAATGGCTTACCTTCGTCGCTGACGAAGGCGGCAGTGACATAGTGAGCTTCCGGTTCGCCAGCGCCGCGCCACCACAGATAATCGGCCAAGCTTTCCTTGGCTGCCTTCTCGACGGCGTACTTTTCGATTAGTCCGGTGATAGCGAACTCGACGGCGTCACACAGGGTGCTCTTGCCCACGCCATTGCGGCCTGTGATGACGGTGAAACCGCCGCCGAAATCGATCCTCGCCTTGTCTCGGAAACCACGGAAGCCGCAGACCTCTACATAATCGAGCTTCATGATCTGGCGCCCAGGATGCGAGCGACGTCCGTAGCCGATGTTTCGTTGAGGAAGGCGGCTACTGCGTCTGTGGGAACGTCCTTCAAGCGGGAGCGGAGGCGGTCCTCGAAGTTGGCCGCACCCAGGAGCGGCTGCGCGCGGATCCCCATCAAGGGCAGCAATGCCCTTTCAACGTCTTCCGCCGTCGTCACGGCCACGCGGACAATTTTTCGAGTAAGCGTGAAATCTTCCTCGATCCGCTCGATGGCACGGGCCAACGAAGGTGCACGTTCGGCGGTAAGGAAGATCGAATAGACATTCCAAGCCTTGGTGCCGGCTCTCCGCAGGGACGCGGCGTGGCGTGCAAGGGTAGTCTTCTGGCTGGCCTGCCAGCTGGCCATGAGCGTCTTCGCGTCTACGAAAACGTGGACAAAGCCTATGAGGGCGGCGCTCTCGAAACAGGTTACGGGGCCACTCGGCCCGGACCAGGACCAGGTTTCATACAGTGCATTGCGAAGCACGATTTCGGCTTGAGTCGCGATATCCATCAGATGTTCAGCTCCGCGCGTGCGCCGTTGACGTCGAACCAATCTCCGGCGGCAGCCGGACGGATAAGATCGCCGGCTCGCCCACCCCGGATGACGTTGCTGGGAAGACCGAGATCGGTTGCGCCCACGGCGACCACGATGTCGGAGGTGACAGTCACGGGTGGTTCGATAAATTTCGTTCTAAGCGAGCCGAGGATCGCCTCGGCACCATTGATGACGCGGATGCTGCGACCGCTCAGTTCGTAGCCGTCGGGAAGCTGAGTGGCGCCCGCCTGGCGCAACAAGAGGTGAAAATACCCCAGTGCCTCGACATTGCCGGGACGAAGGCGTGCGGCCGGCTGTACGGCTGGGATGCCTTCGGCATCCCGGCGCAGCCCATAAAGCGTCTCGCTGTCGAAATCGGCGATCTGGAGCCAATCCGGCTGGCATTGAACGCCCGTCGTCTGTTCGAAGACGGCCCTGCCTGCGGCAAGGACCTGGCGCAGATAATTCATGGAGAACGCTCTGCGCAGTTCGTCGAGGACGTCCGCGCCGGATTCGCGAACATGCTCGAAATGAACGTTGTCGGCGTGGGCGATCTGCCAGAGCTGGGGTGCCTTCTCTTCGAGGGCATCTGTCGGCGAAAGATCGACAACTGTGACGGAGAGCGGCTGCACGTCTGCAAGGGCGCCTCCGATCACCGCGTTGAGATATTCCCAGTCTGACCAGAAGCCGACGACCAGCAGGTCCTTCTGTCGTAGGTTCGCAGCCATCCAAGTTTTGCTGCGTTCGATGCGGGCCGAGATGACGGGATCTTCAAGTTGGGATGGGGCCCAGACGGTCGACGCGGGATCACGCTGCGCGCATCCGTGAAATTTCAGGAGTGGGGCTTGGCGTGCCACATCGACATTGGCCTCGTCGCCATCAAGGGAACCTCGGAACACGGCGCCGTAATCCCAGGCTCGGCGTTCGATGAGGATGTCGTAGTTGCTGGTTATGCCGGCAACGGCAGCGCGCGTGATCAGAAAATCGGCGATTGCGGCGTGACCAGGATTGTACGGTCGCGCAAAGGCCGGCCATGGCACCAAATGCTCAATGAAGACGGACTGGAGCGTATTGTTGGCGACGAAATGTTCGGCCAGCGCCTCGAGATTGTCACGCAGTGCGATATCGCAGGCAGGATCGACTTCGAGCTGGTATTTGTCAAAACAGCGTTCTGCTACCGTGCGAGCCGATGGCAGGCTGCTGGGCGGCGCCATGGATAGGCCCGCACCGCAGACTACCAGAAGGCGACCGGCATTCATCGATGCGAGAAGTCGCGCTAAGATGTCCGGACTCAAACTGCATTCCCCCGACTACATACAGCTATGGCCACCGGATTCGAATCTGCCGATGGAATTTCTCTTGGTTACAACATAAGCAATAACTGCTCTCTCCGAGAATGTCCGTCCCCTATTGTTGTTGGTCAAGAGCGGCTAGACCATTTCGGCTATACTACGCTGAAAAGGCTCGGCGATGGCGAATGGCTTCTGTGGACGCCCCCAAAGAAGCAAGGGGGTAAATTCGAGTATTGGCGTAGTCGGGTGCTGCCATCTGTCCGGCCTCTTGATGCAGCGCCTTGCTGCGGGCCCGTATGGGAGTTCGCGGATCGGATCCATATCAGCTTTGCGCGCTCGTAAGTCGCTCTGCCATTCCCTGGTTTTCCGACCCGGTCTCGCCGACCGTTTTGCCATACTCTCCTTCGACCGCCTACGCCTCCCGGCGACCTCTGACGCCAGTTCCGGCTTTACGCCGCGACCGGTGCCGGAGCCCTGTAATCTTCCTCCTTGGTAAGCAGCGCCCAGACCGTGCGCGCCATCTTGTTGGCAAGCGCCACCGAGACCAGCATACGCGGCTTTCTCGCTAACATGCCTTCGAGCCACGAGCCTGCCGGCGCACCCCTGCGCGATGCCTGCCGGACGACCGAACTTCCGCCGATGATCAGCAGCCGCCTTATGGTTCGCTCACCCATCTTCGAGATCGATCCGAGCCGCTGCTTACCGCCCGTCGAGTGCTGCCGCGGTGTCAGACCAAGCCATGCGGCGAAGTCGCGGCCCTTGGCGAAGGTCTCGATCGGCGGTGCCAACGCGAGGATCGCCGTCGCCGCGACCGGGCCGATGCCGGGGATAGTCATCAGCCTGCGGGCCGCCTCGTCTGCCTTCGCCCGGCGCTCGATCTCACTGTCGAGATCGGCGATCTGCGCATCGAGCCGGTAGAGATGATCGACCATCACCTTGAACATGGCGCGCGCTGCTTCGGGCAGGGACGATGCCATTTCCTCTTCGTCGAGCAGATCGGCCAGCATCAGCACCTGCGCCCGGCCGCGAGGTGCGGCCCAGCCATATTCCGTCAGATGACCGCGCAGCGCATTGATGAGCTGCGTGCGCTGGCGAACCAGTAGATCGCGGGTGCGGAACACCATGCCGGCGGCCTGTTGCTCCTCGGTCTTGATCGCCACGAAGCGCATACCTGGTCGCTGCGCGGCCTCGCAGATCGCCTCGGCATCGACCGCATCGTTCTTCTGCCGCTTCACGAAAGGCTTCACATATGCCGGCGGTATCAGCCGCACGTCATGACCCAAATGGGTCAGTTGCCGCGCCCAGTGATGAGCCCCGCCGCATGCTTCCAGCGCGATCGTGCACGCCGGCTGCGCCGCGAAGAAGTCGAGCAGCTTGGCCCGCGTGAGCCTGCGGCTGAAAACCGTCCGGCCCGTCCCATCCGCACCATGCGCATGGAAAACAGTCTTAGCGATATCCAACCCGATCGTGGTAACCTCTGACATGGACGCCTCCTTCAAGTGGTGTTCAACACCTCCACTCTGGCACATCGATGCCGCCGGGGGGCGTCCACCCCATCAGCTTCTAGGAGTTCGCGGCTAGGTCCCAAGCGATCGGCCTGTGGTCGGAAGTTGACGGATCGTTTGAGCACCCGTCGGTAGTTATTCCCCTCATGAAAGTGAGCCTGCGGCAGAGCCCTCAGCTATTGCCCGCTGGATCTATGTCTTCGCTGATCTCCTGCCGCAGCTTGGGCCCTTGTGCCAGCCGCCGCCCCAACGCGGTTACGAAAGCATCATAGCGTTCGGCCGCTTTGGCCCGCGCTGCTTGCGCGGCGGGTTCGGGCAGCGCCGGTGTTGAAGAGAGCCAGAAGCGGATGAACACCGCCATGGTCTCGACGGTGATCCCGAGATCGCGCTCGAGGCGCATCAGCCGACGGTCAACCCGATCGATCCGCTTGGCGATGGCCGCTTCGCGCCTCTCGTCGGCGTCGGGCGAGAGGAAGGATGCGATAGCGGCTTCCGCGATCATCGACTGGGACTGGTCCCGGCGGGCAGCATAATCCGCCAGCATCGTCATGATTTCGGGATCGAGATAGACTGAGACTTGTGCCTTCTTCTTGCGACGAACCATGATGCTCAAAGCTCCATGCCGTCGCCGGGATCCATCGAGACCTGCCGCGCGACCCCGCGCATCACGCGGGTCAGCCGCTGGCTGCGGGCGGCCTCATCGTCGCTGCCGTCATAGGGCAAGGGGTCGAACTCGTTTTCGATCGGCGCCCTTTTCTCGACCGAGTTGACGCGTCTCAGCTCCGGCTGCTGCCGGAGCTCCGATTGAGTGGGATCCTCATCGTTACCCATCACCGCTTCGATCGCGGAACGTGGGCTTTCCGGCAGAGGCAAAGCGCTCCAATCGTCAGACTGCTTCGGAGCGGGCGATACCAACTCTGGCGGCGGCAGCACGCGTTCGGTGAACCGGCGGTCCTCATAGTAGCGAGCCTTCTTCGCCCGGATCGGCGGGGTTCCTGCGACCATGACGATCTCGTCGGTCGGTGGAAGCTGCATGATCTCGCCCGGCGTCAGCAATTGGCGGGCAGTTTCGGACCGCGACACCATCAGATGTCCGAGCCAGGGCGACAGCCGGTGCCCGGCATAGTTCTTCATCGCCTTCATCTCGGTTGCCGTGCCAAGCGCATCGGACACGCGTTTGGCGGTGCGCTCGTCATTGGTGGCGAAGCTGACGCGCACATGACAATTGTCGAGGATGGAGTTGTTGGGACCGTAGGCCTTCTCGATCTGGTTGAGCGATTGCGCGATCAGAAAGCTCTTGAGCCCGTAGCCAGCCATGAAGGCCAGCGCGCTTTCGAAGAAGTCCAAGCGCCCGAGCGCGGGAAACTCGTCGAGCATCAGGAGCAACCGGTGGCGGCCGCCATTGGCCTGAAGGTCCTCGGTCAGCCGGCGCCCGACCTGATTGAGGATCAGGCGGATCAGCGGCTTGGTGCGGTTGATGTCGGACGGCGGCACGACGAGGTAGAGCGTTGTCGGTGCTGTCGCCTCCACCATATCGGCAATGCGCCAGTCACAGCGGCGAGTGACTTCGGCAATGACCGGATCGCGGTAAAGCCCGAGAAAGGACATGGCGGTCGAAAGCACGCCCGAGCGTTCATTGTCGGACTTGTTCAGCAATTCGCGCGCCGCGCTGGCGATGACCGGATGCGGGCCGGCCTCGCCCAGATGCGCGGTTTTCATCATCGCGGCGAGCGTTGTCTCGATCGGGCGTCTGGGATCGGAAAGGAAGGCAGCAACCCCGGCGAGCGTCTTGTCCTTTTCAGCATAAAGGACGTGCAGGATCGCGCCGACGAGAAGCGCGTGGCTGGTCTTTTCCCAATGATTGCGCTTTTCGAGACTGCCTTCGGGATCGACCAGGATATCGGCGATATTCTGGACATCGCGCACCTCCCATTCGCCGCGGCGGACCTCGAGCAGGGGATTGTAGGCGGACGATTTCGGATTGGTGGGATCGAACAGCAGGACGCGGCCATGCCGGGCGCGAAAGCCGGCGGTGAGCTGCCAGTTTTCGCCCTTGATGTCGTGAACGATGGCCGAGCCCGGCCAGGTCAGGAGCGAAGGCACGACGAGGCCGACGCCCTTGCCGGATCGCGTGGGCGCAAAGCACAGCACATGCTCTGGTCCGTCATGGCGAAGATAGCTCCCCTCATAGCGGCCGAGCACCACGCCATCAGGATCGAGCAGGCCCGCCGCCTTGACCTCTTGTGGCTTGGCCCAGCGCGCCGACCCATAGGTTTCGGCATTCCTGGCTTCGCGGGCGCGCCAGACCGACATTCCAATCGCGACGGCGATGGCGATGAATCCGCCCGAAGCGGCGATCATGCCGCCTTTGGCAAAGACTTCCGGGGCATAGGCCTCGTAGAAATACCACCACCAGAAAATTGCCGGCGGATAGTAGACGGGCCAGCCCGCAAGGCGAAACCACGGGGTTCCGAGCTGGGCCTGAAACCCGAGCTCCGAGGCCACGTATTGCGTGGCCGCCCATGTCGTCACCAGGATGATCAGGAAGACCGTGAGGATCTGGCCCCAGAGGATTTTCGTGGCTGACATGGCAGGTCCTTTCGATGCGGCGCTCAGAGGCCGAGCCCGCGCTGTCGTCCAAAGCTCCAGTCCACCCCGCCATTGCCGCGGGCGAGACCCGAGACATGACGGCCGAGATGCTTTTCGAGTGAGGGCGACCAAGGGACAAGTTGAAAGCCGAGCCCGTCATCGATCATGGCGAAGCGGCCCGACGCGAGCGTGAGACGCTGGCGGTAGGTGCCGGCGACATAGTCACCCTCGGCAGCGCGGTTGAACGCAAGGCCGGTTTCTTGCGACAGCCTGCTGCCGAGAGCCTGGAGTTCGCGCCGGCGCAGCGTCTCGATCAGGTTGCGGCTGAAGATGATCCGGCGATGCTGGCGCGTGGCCAGTCCTTCCCCCACCAGATGCTCGGCGCGTTCCTCCATGGCCTGACGGACCTCGGCTCCGAAACCCCCTGCGGACAGCGCAGCCGGATCGCGTGCCAAGGCCTGCCGGTCGAGCCAGGTCGCACCCGGCGCCGAAACCTGGCTGTGCAGATCGAGGTCCGAGCGCACGGCGATTGCCACCCGTCGCTGCCCTCTGGCATCGTCGAACCCGCGCAGCTCGACGATGGAACCGGGTGAGCTGTCACCGGCCGCATCGAGATCGGGAAGCTTGATGTGATGGGTTCGCCCATCGACGCCGTCGACCACCGCATAGGCAGTGCCTTTGAGTTCGTCATCGAGCCCGCGCGCGATCAGCCTGCCGATGACAGGCGTCTCCAGGCTTTCGCCGGCGAGCACATAGTTTGCAGCACCGCGCTCGATGCCGCGCTCGGTCAGCGCGCGGTGCATGCGCTTGATGATGTCGCCGCGCTCGCCAAGTTCCCGCAGCACCGTTGGTGCCTTGTCGTCGATCGCCCACTGGCCGGGGCCGATCTGCTCGGCCAAGCCGAGAGTTTCGAGTTTGCGCAGCCGTCCAAGTTTCAGCGCCCGATAGTCATCGGGCGGCTCGCCGGCGCGCAGAGCGACATCGATGATCCCGGTGCCACGTCCATCGCGCACAAGCTGGCGGTCAAGACCGGTCCAGCGTTCGGCAGCCATCTGGCGCTCGAGCGCTCGGCGAATGTCGTGTTCGGTTCGCGGCCCGAGCTCCTGGGTGATGAGATCGCGCGCCCGGTCGCGCATCCCTTCCTTGATGTAGTCGCGCGCGATGACGAGATCCTGGCCGTCGTCGCGCACGCCGCGCATGATCAGATGGATATGGGGATGCTCGGTATTCCAGTGATCGACCGCCACCCAGTCGAGCCGGGTGCCGAGATCCTTTTCCATCTGCCCGGCCAGATCGCGGGTAAAGGATTTGAGGTCCGCCATCTCGAGGGCGTCGTCGGGCGAGACGATGAAGCGGAAATGATGCCTGTCCCCGCCACACCGTTCGGCAAAGGCGCCGCCATCCGCCGCGTCAACGTCCGGCCCGAACAGCCGCGCCTTCTCTCCGTCCCGGGTGACGCCATCGCGGCGCAGATAATCGAGATGCGTGCCAAGCGGCGCCTTGCGGGCGGTGTGACGAACAATGCGCGCCTTGATCACCGCTCCGCGCGAGCGCGCGGTAATGAAGCGATTGGCCTGAATGCTGGCGCGTTGGCCATGCCCGAACCGCGAGCGGTTGCCCGAGACGATCCGGCCCGAGCGTGAAACGCCGCCGCCGGCCTTCTTGGCCGCCGCCAGCGCCTGGGCAATGAAGGGCCGCGCCTGCTGGGCGCGGGTCGAACGGATACGCCCCGGACGAATACGGAACTCGCGCTCATCGGACATGACGCGGTCCCGCAATGTGTGCAAACCCGAGCGAAAACGGGCAATCCCGCCTTGCGCACACATTGCGCCCTGGGGCCACAAGGTGCGGAATCGCCAAAAATCTCGAGCAAAAACAACCGACCGCCTGGCCGACAATGTGCGGCCTTTTATCCTGCCATCTCTCAGTTGTTGCGGTCCTCCCCTGCCAGCCAGCACGCCATGGCGCGCTGGTGCACGTTTCCCTGCGATCGCGCAAAAGCCGCATCATGGTGCGGCACCGCTATCGGCTCGAGTGACAAAAATGGCCTCGTGCTGTCGCCGGTCGGGCGCACCGGCTGCATCCGGAACGGGAATACGGGTGTCGTTGCCCTGAGCAGACGCCGCGTCTCCGATCGCGCTCGTTCGGTTGCCGCTGCGCGCAACAAAGAGCGGCGCCTCGCGCCAATCGGGCGGCAACGCAACGGGCATGGAAGCGTCGTGAGACGGCATCGTGTTACCCAGGATCGGTGCGAGCCTGGCGACATAGGCGCGCGTTTCGGCGGGCAGGACGCGGCCCGCTGAAAGATATTCATCGTAGCGGCCCGGCCCGGCATTATAGGCTGCCAGCATCGCCGCGACATTACCGTAGCGATCAAACATCGCGCGCAAATAGGCCGCCCCCGCGAGGATATTGTCGCGCGGCTCGTAAGGATCGCGGCCCAAGCCATGGCGCTGCCGCAGCGCCGACCAGGTGGCGGGCATGATCTGCATCAGGCCCATCGCCCCGGCCGAGGATATGGCGCGGTGATCGCCGGCGCTTTCGGCCTGCAGGACCGCATCGATCCAGGTCTCGGGAATGCCGAAACGCCGCGACGCTTCGGCGACATGGTCGGCATATGCATCGTGCAGGACGCGCGGGGCGAGTGAACTTGATTGCGCCTGCGCCGCGACGCCCGCAGGGGTGCAGAACAGGCCGGTAAGGAGAAGGAAGGCAATGGATCGGGCGGCGCGGTGACGCCCGATCGCAACTGAGTGGCCATGCCCGAGGCGACAGCGCGGCATGGCTCAGTCCTTTGCATCGCGTTTGGGCGGGCGGTTCCAGTGCAGCGACCAGGACGCCGCATCGGCGCCGTTCTGGAACAGGGCGGCACGGATCGGATGCGGCAATGCCGGATCGTCGATCAGCACGGAAAGATATTCTCCGGCCTTCTCGCCGGTGCGTGTCCAGGCCGCGCCGATCTCGGGGCCGGTGTCGTCTTCGCCGAGGTGGAGGCGATGGTCCGGGGCGTTCTCGACATCGGCGGGATCCACCGCGACGATGGCGATCTCGCGGTTGAGCGTGAGCGTCTGGATGCGCCCGACAAAGCCGGTCTTTTGCCTGGTAAATTCACCGATCTGCGGCATGGCGGTTTCCTTTCCTCAAGCGGTGAAGGACGAATCGAGCGGGCATCGCGCCCTCCCGCGGACAGGCGCTCACCGCGCTGACGCCTGCCATTCGAAGCGGCCGTCACCATTCGCATCGGTCCAGATCGGCACGACGCGGGCGGTGACGGCTGAAAGCGGAAGCGGCCCGAAATAGCGGCCGTCGAAACTGTCGGCGGCGTCCCAGTTCATCAAGAACACATCGCCCTTGGCGATCACGCGGCAGCCCTGCCAGGAGGGCAGTTCGCGCCCCATCCGGTCGCGCTCACGAGCGTGGCCATAGAGGTGGTCGTAGGCGGTAATGGCTGTGCCATGGCGGCAGATTGTCGTGCCGCGCAGCGCCAGGACGCGCTTGATCAGCGGCACGCCGCGCGGAAGGTAGCGGCGCGCATCGAGCCGGTCGGCCAGCGCGTCTGGCGGCTGGACCGCGACCAGATCGGTGACTTCAATACGGCCGGCCGGCTCAACGGCGTAAAGGCCGATGGGCGCACTGGCCGAGGCGTTCCAGATGAAGCGCGGACCGTGCCCGGTGAGGATCGGGGCGATCACCAGGCCGATTGAAACCAGCGCTGAGGCGAAGATAGCGCGCCGGGTCATGGGCAAATGCTCCGCCGCTTGATCCAGGCGCGGTGCTGCGCTTGCGTGTAGGCGCGGGGGCTTTCCCCGGCCGCCAATCGGTTATGGATGTGGCGCCAGTGATCGGGCGCGACATCGGCCCCGTCAATGCCGCGCGCTTCGATCGCGTCGATGAGTTGCAGCACGCGCTCGACTTTCGGCCAGCCAGACACTGTCAGCAGAAGCTCGCCGCCCGGCGTGACGGCGGGAACGGTCTGGTAGGCTTCGTGCGGCGCGACGGCGCGCAGGATGTCGAGATGGGAGGCGACGGTGCCGTAGTCATTTGCCGTCCAGCGCACGAAGGCAAAAAGGCTCTCGGGACGAAAGCCGAGAACACGGCGTCTGCGGTCAATGATGCGCTCCTGAACCGGATTCCCGAACCGCACCCAATATTCGATCGATTTCTCGATCCAGATCAGCTCCACCTCGGTCAGGGCCGTAGCCGATGAAGAGCGCGCGCCCTCGGCTGCCAGCGTTCGATGTCCCGCCAAGCCGGTCATTGGCCATCGTCCCCGGCAGGTGGAAATTCACGCTCCAGCAGCACGCGCAGCATGTCGGCGACGGTCATGCCGCGCTCGAAGGCCGCGATCTTGATGCGGCCGCGCTGCGCCGGCGTCACATCGATGGTGAGCCGCGCCGTGTTCGCAGCGCCGTCCGCCCGACCGGCCGGCTGCTCTTTTGCGGCTCTCACCCAGGTTTCGGGATCGGCCGGCCGGCGGGCAAAGCCGCTCCTGGGCGCTCGGGTGCTCATGACGTCCTCCGCGTGCGCGGGAGCCGCTCGATTTCATCAACCAGCGCTGCGATCTCAGCGGCCGCGGCTGTGGCGCCGTCCAGTTCGTGAACGAGACGGCCGGTCTGGGCGGCGCTGGCGAAGGCGACACGCTGCCCGATCCGGCTCGCGAGCACAGGAGGATCGTGATCGGCGAGCGCCGCGGCGGTTTCGCGGCCAAGGATGGTGCGCGCACCGCAGCGATTGAGGACGAACCGGGAGAAGAGATCAGGCCGGTAAATGCGCGCTTCGGTGATGAGCGACAGCATCTCGGCGGAAGCCCAGCCATCGAAGGGCGAAGGCTGCACTGGGATCAGCACCAGGTCAGCGGCGAGCAGCGCAGAGCGCATGAGACCGGCGACACGCGGCGGCCCATCGATGACGACATGATCGGCCTGCCGGGACAGTTCCGGCGCTTCCCGGTGTAGCGTATCGCGCGCAAGACCGATGACACCGAACAGCCTCGGCAGGCCCTCATGACCGCGCTGCTCAGACCAGTCGAGCGCCGAGCCTTGCGGATCGGCGTCGACCAAAGTGACCCTCTGCCCCCTTCCGGCCCATTCTCCGGCGAGATGCAGCGCCAGTGTCGTCTTGCCGACACCGCCCTTCTGGTTGAGCAGAGCCACGATCATCGCTGACCGTCCTCACGCTCACCGCGCAGTGGGCGCATGGTGTCAAAGCGGATTTCTGATGTGTGATCGGATGGCGTTGGCGGCCGCCGGTTCGCCGTCGCTCTGAGTGCCTGGCCGGTGCGGGCGATGAGGTTTTCAACATCGCGCCTGCGCTCTTCAAGGTTAGATTCTGTGTTAGACTCTCTGTTACGGGCGGGATTTGCCGAACGATCTCCGTGCCTTAAACCTTGATCGGGTTCCTGATAGCACGAGCCACCGGTTCCCGATGGCACGATAGTTCGGGTTCCCGATAGCACGAGACCGTCCACAGCTTTTCCACAGGTCGGCCATGGCTCGAAGGCGAGCAGCGCCCGGCGTCCGGTCTCAATCTCGGTAAAGAGCCTGTAACCGGGCAGCGGCTGACGCCGGATGATGTCGCGCAGCTCGAAGGCAAAGCGCTTATAGGGCGAGAGAGAGCCGGACTTCTGGTGCAGATGACGAAAATCGAACCGCCATCCGCCCTTCTGGCGGCCGCCATGCTTGCGCACGAGCCGGTAAAGCCAGCGGTCGAGCCCGCCGGTCAGATCGAAATAGGCCCGATCGATGGTCAGGATCAGCGCATCGTCCAGGACAGCGCGATAAAACCAGTCCGGCACGATCAGTTCGATACCGTCGGGGCGGCCGGTGCCGTCGGTTCGTTCCTGCCATTCATTGATCCAGGAAAAGCGGTGTCGCCGTCCTTCGGCGGGCTGGCGGATCGTGGTCGAGATGGTGGTGGATTGCAGCCGGTCGAGCGCCGCCTTGAGGCGCTGGTAATCGCGTAAGCTGGTGCCGCGGCCAATGAAGGTGAGAATCTCATAGGGTGTCGCCGCCATGAGCCGCGAGGTGCGCAGGCCTGTATCGCGCGCTTCGACGATCTGGCTGGCAGCCCAGATCAGGATATCGGCGTCCCAGATCGTTGCCATGCCGTGGTCGGCAACCGCCTCGACGCGGATCGATATTTTTCCGGCGGTGAAATCGATCGGGGTGATGCGATGTGATTTGGCGAGCGAGAAGAATGGATACGCCATAAGGTCCTGCGCGTCCCGCGGTGCGAAGTCACCGGGAAGCGCTCTGAACAGGTCGAGCTGCCCGCGCTCGGAAGGGGAACGTCGCCGGATCGCCATGGGTAATCCTCGCGCGCCGGTCAGCGATTGATGCCGCCGGCCGACCCACAGGCCGCTGGCGTGTGCCGTTTGGCTGGCAGAACCTGTCCGCGCGGATCGGAGGTTGAAGTAACCGCGCCGCGCGAAGCCCAGGCTTCGAGATCAGCTACCGAATAGACGACGCGCCCGCCGAGCTTGCGATAGGCCGGGCCGGTTCCATAGGTGCGGTGCTTTTCCAGCGTGCGTGCCGAAAGGCTGAGAAACACCGCCGCTTCCTTGGTGCGCAGGTAGCGTGGCGGCAGGGCGGCGAGATTGGGTCGCATTGTCGGGCCTCCGTGGCGTTGCCGGGCGCCGCTGCGGAGCAACGGCGGATCGCGATCACGGTGGCGAAGGAATGCAGGCGGGGTGGATGGGGAAGATTACAGGCGAACAATCCCCACCCCGGGCTCGAAGCCCGCTCAGGATCGGCGACGATGCCGTAGCAATTTGCGATAGCCGCCATTGATGAGCGGCCCGGCGCTTTCGATCAGCCCGATCACGGCATCACGCAAGGATGAGGTCTTCCAGGGCTCGGCCGCAACCCGCTCGGGGCCGAACAGAGCGATGGCGATCTCGCGATAGGTCGCGCCATTGGCCCGGCCGTCAGCGGCTCGCATCATCAGTCGGATACGTCGACGCTGATACGGCGTGATGCGTCCGTCGCGCGTAACGGGGCGCGCGCTCAGCGCTTGCCAAAGCCGCAGCACTGCCTCGACCCGATCGGGCAGATCGTCGTCGAGTGGCAGGATGACAGCCGAGGCTCTATCGGTCTTTCGGCCCAACAGCAGCAGGATCTGCGCGACGATGCCGCCGCGATGGATGGCATGAAGACCTTCCGGACTCGGGCGAACGGCAGCAGACACGGCCGGCGACGGAGATGGTGAAGGAGGCAGAAATTCCGGAGCGTCGTCAGCAAGCAAGACCGCCGGATTGGCGAGCGGCGACCATAGGACGTCCTGACGAAGCGCGGAAAGGCTCGGACGAGCCGGGAAATCGCAACCCCCAGTGACGCTGGGCGTCGGTTGAATAGGGATGATCTTCGGCCTTCATGGCGACGAGTTCGCCATAATGCTCCTGGTAGCGTTCAAACCGCCGCAAACATTCCCATGCGAGCCCTTCGACCGAGAGCGTGTCGAAGAATTCATAGCGACGACCGTCTCGCCAATGGGAAGTGTCCGGTCGCACCCGTCCCTCCTCACGTGCAAAGCGCAGGTCAGATTTTTCGCCGAGCTATTTACGACAAGATCTGTTGCAGCAGCATGACAGGGCGGCCAGCAATGCGGAAAATCTGCCGACAGGCCGCGAAACGCCGTATTTCCCCCGCGCGTCTCCGTGCGCCGCGCCTGACGCGAACATCAGCCCTAGCGCTTCCAGAGAAGATGACGGTAACCGGTCTGCGCCATCCATTTGGCGCGCGCCAGATGAGCATCATGGACCCGGCGCGCGCGATCCGGCTCGAGGGCGGGGTCGATGCCAAACAGGATTTGAGCGGCTTCGGTCCACTCGGCACCATCGGCAGCGGCATCCAGCAGTCGCATGTAAAGCTTGATATGGGCACGATCGTAGGCGGTTAATTCGCTGGAGACCGGCGGTGCATCCTCGAAGGGTTCTATCGGGGGCATGTCAGTTGCCTGGTGCGTGCTGCCCACTGCAGGACGCGGGGTAATACCAGATACTCCAGGATTGTGTGTTTTGGGAGAATATCGCCTGGAGGGAATACGGCGTCTGCCGCTTGCCTGTCAGCGCTTTTTGTCACCACCATCATGGACCAGCAGCACTCCGTGTCCACGCTCGGTCGACAGAAGGACGACACCGGCTGCTTCGAGAGCCCGACGGACCTGATCGCGCGTGCTTTCGTACACCTCGAGGCCGCTTTCGGATTCGAGGCGCTTGAGCGCGGTCAGTGATACACGGGCCTTGTCAGCAAGCGTCTCCTGTGTCCAACCCAGCAAGGCGCGAGCGGCCCGCGACTGTCGGGCGGTGATCATGCATGATCACCTCCCATTGCGACCGGCGCGCACTCCAGAACTACGACTATAATAGTCGTTCTGGGCAAATAGTCATCGATAATTGGGCCTCTGTTCCTCAGCTACGGCGTCGCTGACCTTTGTTGTCGGACGACTGATTCGGCCGCCCAAGGCTGATGGATTGACCCACCAAAGAACGCTGAATGACGCTCAAACGTATCAATCCGTCCTACTGAGATATGTTTGCGGATCAAATTCTTGCCTTCCAGACCGCCCTGTGATACGTTTCCGGATCAAATCGAGCAAATTGATCTGTAAAGGATTCGCATGAAAACCGAAGCAGAGGCTCTGGATATGATCGGCGACCATTTTCGGCGCGCACGGCTAGCGGCGGGCCTGACGCAGGAACAGGTCGCCGATCTCGCCGGCATATCCCGTCCCCGCTATCGCGACATCGAAACCGGAGCCGCAGCGGCACGCGCCACGACTCTGATCAATGTTGCAAGGGCGCTTGGCCTGGAGATGATGCTGGTTCCTCAGGCGATGGTCCCGGCCATTGAGGCGCTGCTCAGCCCGCAGGGCGAGGACGACCGGCCGGCTTTCAGCCCACAAGCGGAGGGTGACGATGAATAGAGCCCGCTCCGCCGAAACCGTCCTGTCTCTCGATGTTCTCCTCAATGAGGTGAAGGTCGGCACGATCGTCAGGACACCGGGCGACTTCAACGCCTTCAGCTTCGATCCTGCCTACCGCGCGAGCGGAGGGCATCCCGTGTTGAGCCTGTCCTTCCGCGCGGCGACGGGAGGATTGCGCAAGGATCCACGCCCGGTGGCAGGCGCCTTGCCGCCCTTCTTTGCCAACCTCCTGCCCGAGGACAAGCTGCGCGAGGCGATGGAAAAGCATCACGCCCGGACCGTCCGGCCTGGCAATGATTTCGATCTGCTGGCCGCGCTGGGCGCCGACCTGCCGGGTGCCGTGCGGGTTGTCCCGAGTAATGGAGATATCGTCGCTGCAACCGCTGCACCTGAGGACAAGCCGAAAGCGCGCTTCTCGCTCGCCGGCGTGCAGATGAAGCTTTCGGTGATGAAGAACACCGGCAAGGGCGGCGGATTGACAGTGCCGCTCGGAGACAGCGACGGTCAGTACATCGCCAAGTTTCCTTCAACCGCCTTTCCAGGCGTGTCGGAGAACGAGTTCGCCAATCTCGCGCTGGCCGAAGCGATCGGCATGGACGTGCCCGAACGCGAGCTGGTCGGCAAAGACCAGTTCGAAGGCATCCCCGAAGAGTTCGAGACCCTGGCCGAGGGGCTGGTCCTTCTTATCCGGCGGTTCGATCGCGCCGCCGGCGCGCGCCGAATCCATATCGAGGATTTCGCCCAGGTCTTCGGCATCTATCCGACACGGAAATACGAAGGCGCGGCCTATCATGACATCGCCGCGGCGCTGAATGTGGCGATCTCGCCGATAGCGGCGCTGGAGTTCGTCCGCCGCCTGACCTTGTCGGTGGTCATGGGCAATGGCGACATGCACCTGAAAAACTGGTCGCTGATCTACCCCGGTGACGGCAATTCGCCCGCCCTGGCGCCGATCTACGACGTGCTTTCGACGGTTCCCTATATCCCGGCTGACAATCTGGCTTTGTCCCTTGGCGGCGAACGCGCGTTCAAGGCCCTGACGCTGCCACGGTGGAAGGCTTTCGCCAATCGAGCGCGGCTTCCAGAGCCCGCCGTCCTGAAAACTGTCAGCGAAACTGTAAGGCGTATCGATACGCATTGGTGGAAATTGCCGGAACGCGATGCCGTCCCATCGATCGTTCTGGAGCGGATCGACGCCCATGTCAGGGCCATGATGCCTGTCCTCTTGGACTGAGCGCCATTCATTGGTGCGGCTGACAGAGAAATGGCCCCGGCTGTGTCGCCGGGGCCATTTGCGCTTCAATCGCCGCGACGCGGGTTGGGGCGGGACCAGATCAGCGAGTAGGCTTCGCCGTCCTCGTCATCGAAGAGGTTGGCATAGATCGGAGCGGTGAAGCTCGGATCATCGAGCTTGAGACCCAGATAATCGCGGCCTTCGCCCGAGCGCTTGGACCAGGCGGCACCGATCTCGGCGCGGCCGACCAGGACCCGGTGGCTGGGAGCGTTCTCGCCGTTTGCGCGGATGTCGGGAACGATGCGCACGCCTTTGGCCTGGACACTGAGGGTGACGATTTCGCCGGTGAATTCGTTCGAACCGGTCTTCTTGAAGGTACCGATGGTCGCCATTTTCAAATCTCCGTTTTCCGGTTTCGAGCCCGCACCATTGCGGCCTCGATGGCGATCGACGGGACGGAGACGATCGCTGGCGCATCCCCGTTTGCGGGGACTGGACGGCACAGGAGGGACTTTCTTGCTCGCGCGAGGAATGACGCGCCTCGGGGTCCCATGGAACATGGGGTGGGGCCGCCAGGGGAAGAAAGTTATGACGACGCTGTTGCACCAAAGCGATCGAAGCGCGCCCCGCGCGCTGGTCTTCGGCCAGATCAGGCCATGGAAGAGGCCGCTTGGAGCGGTCAGAGATACGAGAAGAACGCAGAGTCTGGCGCATTCAAGGTTCCGCCAGACCGGTCGCGACGGATATCCGTGACGTTGCCCCTGTCCTTGGCACGCGTCCCGCTATTTGACCCAACCGAAGTCGGCGAGAACGCATCCCGCCTGGGTTCCGCAATGTGCCCGCGAAATTCGCGCCACCCGTCCTGCGCTCCCGATATGGGCCGCATCGCTCCAGCGGGCTGATGCGAGTTCACTACGCCGATCCCGCGCCATTTATCCCTGACGACAGCGAGCTTATCCCTCTGTTCTGGCCTCCACCCGGATTCTGCACGCAGCTAGATGCGCGCATGGCCCGTGTCAGCAGACTCGGCAGATGCCATTGCCGCAAGTCGCAAGAAGGTCGTCACTCCCACGGCAATTGCGCCAATGACCGAGAAGATGAGCTGCCAGGTTTCGGACGGCATCATATGTTTGACGATGCCGAGAGTAGCGTAAAAGCCGGCGACGACAGCCGGAGTGACAAAGACGAGCGCGATCAGCAACCGAGCCCATAGCGGCCGGACCACAATGAGCAGGCCTTGGGCTGCCGCCAAGGTCAGGCCGGCAGCGAGCAAACCAACAAGAACAGCCCCAAGCCAGCCCGCGCCGGTGCCGTAGGCCCAGATACCGGCGTTCACACCGATGAAGAAGGGCAACGCAAAGACGGCAAGATTGAACAGCAGCCAGCACACGAAACCTATGGCGGCCATGGCGACGAGAATACCGAGAAAGGTCATGGTGGTGTCTCCGTGCAATGGATTGGACGGTGCGCCTGCCACCACCTCCACGGCGCGATCGGAACAGTAGCAGAAGTGCCAGCGATCAGTAAGAACAAATAGGGATCAAAGAGATCCCCTGACCTTTTCCGGCCCTTTTCCTTGCTCTGCCTAGACATGCTCGGATCCAGCGGCCCATCACGTTAAAGGCGATGTGTTTCGCCGGCATGACAGGACGTCGAGCCATCTCCGGTTCGTCGAAGGCCTTGAGGAATGGCGGGCGGCGCTCACGCGCCGCCCGTCCCGAAGCGGTAGACAGGAATGCCCAATTTGCGCGCCTTGTCGGCGAGATTGTCCTGAATCCCGGTACCTGGAAAGACGATGACCCCGATCGGCATCGTGCCGAGCATCTGATCGTTGCGTTTGAAAGGCGCGGCCTTGGCGTGTTTGGCCCAATCGGGCTTGAAGGCGACCTGCGGCACCTTGCGATTGTGGGCCCAGGTGGCGGCGATGCGCTCGGCGCCCTTCGGCGATCCGCCATGCAGCAGCACCATGTCCGGATGCTTGGCATGAACCTGATCGAGCTTGTCCCAGATCAATCGATGATCGGTGGTCTCACCACCCGAAAAGGCGATCTTCGTGCCGGCCGGTAACAGCACGTCATTGTCGGCGCGTCGCTTGGCGGCGATGAAGTCCCGGCTATCGATCATGGCCGCCGTCATCTGGCGATGATTGACCCGTGAACCCGAGCGCGGCGACCAGGGCATGCCGAGGGTGCGCAGATAGATATCGGCAGCGGTCTCGCGGAAAAGCTCAAGACTGTCGCGGCGTTCGATGAGACTTTGCCCGACCCCGATCAGGGTCTCGAGCTGGACGGATTTCACCTCGGATCCGTCCTGTTCGCGCTGGAGGTGTTTCTGGGCCTGCTCGTTGTCGTCGAGCTTCTTTTCGATCCGTTCGACAGCGCGGTGGAAGGTATTGACGCTCGACCAGAGGATCTCGGCAAGGTCGAAATCGAGACTGGTGTCGGCCATGGTGGAAATCAGGGCGTCGAAAATGTCAGTGACTGCGCTCTGGATGATGTGATCCTCGGGCGTGATCCGGGGATCGGGCTCGTCCTCTGACGGACGATAGCCGTAAAGCTCAAGCTCCTCGATGACATGGCCGGTGGCAGATGTCGCGTGATCGGGTTCGCGTTCGTCATGGGTGTACATGGCAGGCTCCGATGGCAAGGACCGCGACCGTCGCGGCCTCATGGCGACGACAAGCCAGCAGGCGGTCCGGCCAGGCAGCCCGAGCCTTTCGCGAGGGCCTCGATGGCAAAGCCCGGCTGATTTGCTTCGCGCTGTAAAGGCGGGGGAGACGGGGTCCCCACGCGACTCGTCGCGTGGGGTGGCGGGCCGCCGACGGAAATCAGTCGGGCGCCGCCATTGCCCGGCCGGGCCGTTTGTGGGCCGCTCGCCCTCTCAAAGGCCGAGGCGCGGTCCCCTGCCGAATGGAGAAGGCTTCTTGTATGCCGCGACGGAACACGAGCACCCGCCCGCTTCTCATCCCGGCTATGCAGCCAAAGCCATGAAACGGCTGACGTCGTCTGCAGCCAGCTGCCCGTGAAGCCGTACCCGCAATGCATCCAGCCCGCACGAAGTGAGGTCTTCATTGAAGTCACCCATCATCGGCGAAAGCGTGATGGTCTCGATTCCGGCCGCCAGCGCCCGTTCGACGAGCTTGTCTCGTGCGCTGTCGCCTGCCGGATCGTTGTCACGCACGATATAGAGCCTGCGCAGATGGGCCGGGAACAGGACAGCGGTGAGGTGCCCGGCCGAGAGTGCGGCAGCCATCGGCATCTGTGGCAGCAATTGCCGCAGCGACAGAATGGTCTCGATGCCTTCTCCCGCCGCTATGACATCTTGTGCCGTTCCGAACCGGACGGCGTTACCAAGCAGATCCCCCATGGCCTTGCGCGGCGGATCACGCGGCGCCTTGCCCGACCCGTCACGCGCGAGCCAGGTGCGGTGAGCGCCGGTCATGGCGCCATCGCGATCGGTGACCGCCGCGATTATCGCCGGCCAGGTCTCGGTCGGCCCTTTGTGTTCGGGCCGCCAGTAGCAGTTCGGATGGAAGCGCAGCGCGCCTGTTCCGTGCAAATCCGTAATGCCGCGTCTCCGCAAATACGTTTCTGCAAGAGTGCCCGTGATCGGTTGTGCGATGCGCCAGAGCCGGCGTGCGGCCTCTGCCGAACCCGATATAGCCGGAGTTCCGCGAGGCGGCCCCGTGGGCCCCGGTTCCGGATGAGGAAGGCTGAGAAAGCGGCGAGCTTCCGCAGCGACCTCGGCAAAGTCGAGGAGACCGACGCTTTCGCGGATTACATCGAGCAGATCACCATGTTCGCCGGTGGCAGCATCGGACCATTTGCCCGCCGGTCCCCTGGCGCTGTCATGCAGCCGCACGAACATCGAGCGTCCCGCGCCATTGCGGACGTCGCCGACCTGCCAGTAATGGCCCTGTTTATGGCCATTCGAGAGGTAGTGACGACAAACCGACTCAGCCTGCCGTCCGAGACGCTGCGCCAGCTCGGTGGCGTAAAGACGGGACATCAGGCCGCCTCCCGTTCTGCGATGCGTTCGATCGGGAAGCGCTCGACCAACCTGCCGATAATCCCGCTGCCGGCTGCCCCGACCGGCACAAAGAAGCGCAATTTCCACGAGATGATTTCGCTGAAGAGCCCATAAGCGCGCAGGCGTTCGCGCATGGCATCGCTGAAGCCTGTAAGTTCAATGCGATGAGCCCCCATGACCCGGACGAGGCGCAGTTGCAGCCCTTCGGCGAGGTCGAGAATTGTGCGCCCGTCGATCAAAGCGGCGTAAGCATCATTGGCTGTCAGGCTGACGCTTTCTGTGGCGGCGACGCTGGCTGCCCATGCCGGCGAGACACGGCGGCCGATGATGCGCTCGCCATCATCGGTCTGGAGCCGATAAACACGGGTAGAATCCTGCGGCAGGCGCTTCCAGACCGGCAGGAGCAATCCTGCCACGATGTAAAGGGTGCCCTCGAAATAGGCCGGTACCTGCGCGACTTCCCGGTTCCACATGGCCGCAAAGCTGTCCCGATCGGCTTCGATCCAGCGCGTTTCGCCCATCGCCCGAAGAGCAAAGGTCGTACTTTCCATCGGCCGGAGCAGCAGTACGCGCGGCTCGATCTCGCCATCGTCCAGCATGACACTGGTGGTGGGGATCTGGACAGCGGCGCGGGCCGAGCGTTCATTTACCAGCAGTTTTGCCCGCGGATCGGCCAGTTCACGCAGGGCTGCATCGAGCGATATCGGCCTGTTGCGCTTGCGCTCGCTGATTGAAAGCAGCCGGGTCTCAGCGCCAGTCGCGGGGTGGGTGTAAATGACCTGACGGCCGGTCACGGTGAAGCTTTCGGCGCGGAGCGTTTCGAGACCAAGATCGTATGTGCCGGAGGCGATAGCCCCGTCGACCCGCGCTTCGAGCAGTTGCTCGAAAGCCGAGAACAAGATGGCCTGCAGGTCGATGGTCAGCGCCAGCAGCCGGTTGAGAAAGGTAGTGATCGGCGGCAGGTCGTCCTTGATGCCGTTCGCATCCATCAACTTCAGACCGGTCATCTGCTCGAAATGGCCGAGCGAACACCCGTGCACCTTGCCGCGCACGATCAGCATATAGAGCTGCCGCAAGGCATCGCGGGCATAGGGGCTTTCCAGATTGTCCTCGGGCCGGAAGAGGCCCTGACCCCCGGTCTGACGCTGGCCACGTGTGATCGCGCCGAGCGTGTCGAGACGCCGCGCGATGGTCGAAAGGAAACGCTTCTCGGCCTTCACATCGGTTGCGATGGGCCGGAACAGCGGCGGCTGCGCCTGGTTGGTGCGATTGGTGCGGCCCAGCCCCTGAATGGCAGCATCGGCCTTCCAGCCCGGTTCGAGAAGATAGTGGACCCGCAGGCGCCGGTTCCGCGCGCCAAGATCGGCATGGTAGCTGCGCCCGGTGCCGCCCGCATCGGAAAAGACCAGAATGCGCTTCTGATCATCCATGAAGGCGGCGGTTTCGGCAAGATTCGCGGAAGGTGCGCGGTTCTCGACTGCCAGCCGTGCCGCTGAGCCTTCGCCCTTGCGGATGATCCGGCGCGAACGGCCCGTGACCTCGGCGACGACATCGGTCCCGAACCGCTGCACGATCTGGTCGAGGGCGCCGGGAACGGGCGGGAGACAGGCCAGGTGCTCGATCATCGCGTCGCGGCGGGCGACAGCTGCCCGACATTCGACGGGCTGGCCATCGCGAAATACCGGCCGCGAGGAGAGATTGCCCTCGCTATCAGTGAAGGGTTCGTAGAGCTGCACCGGGAAGGAATGGGCGAGATAATCGAGTACGTAATATGCCGCGTCGGCGTTATGCTGAGTTCGGGGTTTCAAGGTGTTGTTCTTCTGATTCATTTTCGGGTTTCCGCTTTGGATAATCATGATGCCTCTGCTCTCAACCGCAGAAGGACATCCCCTCATGAACTCCCCCTCGAACTCTCCGCTCGGCGGTCATGCCAACCTTCTTACGCCAGTCTCTTCCGCGCATTATGCTGGGCGGGACGGAAGAGACTGGGTGGAAATCACGAGTGACCGACAAGAGCGATATTGAGGCGAACCTGGCGCGGGTTCGAGCGCGCCTGGCCGATCTGGATGCCGAGCGGCGTGAGCTTCAGCGCGAGATGGAGGCACTTGAGGTTCGTCTCGTTGCAGAGCCCGTGCCAACTGTGAAACAGCCCTCCTTCGAGAACGCCCCCGTCACGAATGCCTCGCCGTCGCACGAAAAGGTTGATCTGTTCCGCCGCCTGTTCACCGGTCGGCCTGACGTATTCCCGGTGCGATGGGAAAACAGGAAGACCGGTCGCTCAGGATATTCGCCTGCTTGTGCCAACGAATGGGTGAAGGGCATATGCGGCAAGCCGAAGGTCAAATGTGGCGAATGCCCCCATCAGAAGTTCATCCCGCTGGACGAAAGCGCCATTGAAAAACACCTGCGCGGTGATGATGGCCGAAGCGGAGATTTTGTCGCCGGCGTCTATCCGCTGCTATCGGGTGATACGTGCTGGTTCCTGGCGGCGGATTTTGACAAGGCATCCTGGGCGGAAGACGCCAATGCGCTGCTCGAAACCTGTCGGGCAAAGGGAGTCCCTGCAGCGCTGGAACGATCGAGGTCTGGGAACGGCGGTCATATCTGGATCTTCTTCTCCGAACCGGTAGCCGCCCGTCTGGCACGCCAGCTTGGGTCGGTTCTGATCACGGAAACGATGGAACGGCGGCCGGAAATCGGCTTTGCTTCCTATGACCGGCTGTTTCCAAACCAGGATATCATGCCGCTTGGCGGCTTCGGAAACCTGATCGCACTGCCGCTCCAGAGCACTGCGCGCAAGGCTGGCAACAGCGTCTTTGTGGACGCGGGCATGCGGCCATATGACGATCAGTGGGCCTATTTGTCCTCTCTGCCGAGATTGTCGGCGGCAGCGGTGACCAAGCTCGTCGAAGCCGCCGAGCTTTCCGGGCGGGTGCTGGGCGTGCGCATGCCGGTGGATGACGAACAGGCAGACGAACCCTGGAAGATGTCTCCGTCACGTCGCAGCACGGCGCGCCGCCTCGATGTTCCCGTTCCACCGACCATCAAGGTGACGCTCGCAGACCAGGTCTATATCGACCGTTCGGAGCTGCCTTCGGCCATGATTGCCCAACTGGTGCGGTTGGCCGCGTTCCAGAACCCTGAATTCTATCGCGCGCAGGCGATGCGACTGCCGACATTCGGCAAGCCGCGAATTGTGTCCTGTGCCGAACTGCATCCCCGACACGTCGCCCTGCCGCGCGGCAGCTTCGACGAAGCGATCGGATTCCTGTCCGATCACGGTGCGACAGCCGATCTGGACGATTTGCGCGAAGACGGAACCCGCTTGCCGGCGACGGTCCGCTTCCGTGGCGAACTTCGCCAGCCGCAATCGCGAGCGTTTGACGCATTGGCCGAACACGATACCGGCGTGCTTGCCGCCACGACCGCATTCGGCAAGACGGTCGTGGCCTCGGCGCTGATCGCACATCGTGGCCGCGGTACGCTGGTTCTGGTTCACCGTCGCGAACTCCTTAGCCAATGGGTTGAGCGCCTTCGGTCCTTTCTGCAGATCGACCCGAAGCAGATCGGCACCATTGGCGCCGGAAAGCGCAAACCCACCGGTGTGATCGACGTGGCGCTGATCCAGAGCCTGGTTCGCAAGGGCGAAGTTGACGATATCGTTGCCGATTACGGCCATCTTGTCGTTGATGAGTGCCATCACCTGTCCGCTGCAAGCTTTGAGCTTGTCGCCCGCAGATCGAAGGCGCGCTATGTCACGGGATTGTCGGCAACGGTCGCCCGAAAAGACGGGCATCACCCGATCATCTTCATGCAATGCGGTCCGGTGCGCCATCAAGTGAGTGCCAAATCACAGGCCGCAGAAAGCGGCATTCACCATCGGGCGCGGGAACGTCACACGAGATTTAGATTGCCGGAGGCCCTCGCCATGGCCGAACGCCCGTCCATGCCCGCGATCTATGCCGCTTTGGCGGAGGACGAAGCCCGAAACGATCTGATCTTCAATGACGTGCTGAAATCGCTTGAGGCCAAACGCTCACCGATCGTACTGACTGAGCGGAAGGATCACCTTGAGTATCTCAAGCAGCGGTTCTCCCGATTTGCGAAGAACATTGTCGTACTCCGTGGCGGCATGTCCGCAAAGGACCGGAAGGCCGCGCATGCGGCGCTGAATGTCGATGACGATGAGGAACGGCTGATCCTCGCGACAGGGCGCTATATCGGCGAGGGCTTTGATGACGCCCGGCTCGATGCCCTGTTCCTGACCATGCCGATCGCCTGGAAAGGCACGTTGGCGCAATATGTCGGCAGGTTGCATCGGCGGCACGACGAAAAGAAAGACGTGCTGGTGGTTGACTATGTCGACAGTTCGGTCCCGGTCCTTGCCAAGATGGCCGCCAAACGAAGAACCGGTTATCGGGCGCTCGGCTATGTGATGGAATAGCGCCCCGCCGAAAGCGGGACGCCAATTCTGCCCGATCAGTCAGGATCTCTGTGTGGCGACGGCCAATATCTGCATCAGCTTGTCCGAGGGTTCCCGGAACTTGCCGGGTTTGATCAGCGGAGCATGATGCGCATCCAGAAGCGCGAGCTTCTCGGTCGGATCCGCGCGCAGATATATCTCCGTCGTCTGGATGCTGGCATGACCGAGCCAGAGCGCGACCTTGCGGATATCGCCCGTGGCCTGAAGCGTATGCATGGCGCAGCTGTGCCGCAACACATGCGGGGTGACGCGCTTTGCGGCGATCGACGGGGCCGAGCGTTCTGCTGTCGCCACATGCTGCCTGAGCCTGTAGGCGAACCCGTCCCGCGTCATCTGACGGCCATCACGGTTCAGGAACAGTTCAGGCCCCACATTGCTTAGGCGGACGGCCAGCCAAGCGCGAATGGTAGACTGGGTCTCTTTCCAGAGAGGCAGGATGCGCTCGCGTCGCCCCTTGCCCAGAATCCGCACGCTGGAAAACGACCCCTCGGGAAAGTCATTCATCCGCACCGCGAGCAACTCGGAGGCCCTCAACCCTGCTGCGTAGGCCAGATGCAGCATGGCCCGGTCCCGCAATCCACCTGGCGTGTGGCGGTTCGGTGCCGCAAGCAAGGCTCGGACTTCTTCCTTGGTGAGATAGTCGATCAGCTTGGCTTCTGTCCGCTTGATCGGCATGGCCCGGATCATCATCGCCTGCTCAAGGCATACCGCGTGCCGGTGCTCGACGAAGCGGAAGAACGATTTGATCGCCGCCAGTCGCGCGTTGCGAGACCGGACTGAATTGGCACGCCCTTCTTCGATGTGTTCGAGGAACGCCCTGACCATCTGAACGTCGAGGTCCTCGATGGCAAGTTCGGAAGGGGTTCGCTTGAGCCGCCCGGCGGCGAAACGCAATAGGAGGGTGAATGCATGGGCATAGGCCGCGATGGTATGTCGGCTTGCTCCGCATTCGCCCGGGAGGTGGGTTTGCAGGAAGGCTGAAAGGTCGGGAGCGAGCGGGGTCATGCCACACCTCCGATCCAGGTCTCTTCGGCAGTCGACGCGATTATCTTCAGCAGGACCGGCGTGGCCTCAAGATACCAGTAGGTATTGGCGATATCGACATGGCCGAGATAGGTGCTCAGAGCCTTCATGTGCCGCAAGACCGCCTGTGGATCGGTCCCGCAAGCTTCGAGAGACCGCACCGCGAATGTATGGCGCAGATCGTGCACACGGGGGCCAGGACCTGTCGGGTTGCGATAGCCGAGCTTGCGCACGATCTGAACAAAGACCACGTAAACCCTGGTCGCCGTCGGGGCACGGCCATGGCCCAGAACGAAGAGGTCATCACTCGCATTGCGCATGCTGTTGCGGGCATCGAGATACCGGTCCAGAGCGGCGCGGGTTGAAGGATGTATCGGCACGAGGCGGCTTTTGCCGAACTTGCTTTGCGGATCATGAGACCGTCCTCTGTCAGGTCATCGCGCTGCAGGGACAAGGCTTCCGAAATCCGCAAGCCTGTCGAAGCAAGCAGCCCGAACAGGTTGTGGTATGTCAGCGGGCTGATCGGCGTCAGACCGGGCACCAGAAGCGCTTCCTGCATGATCCGACTGATCTGGTCCCGCCTCAGAATATGCGGGGCGGGTCGCCGTCGTCGTGAACGGCCCAGCAGGCCCATCGCCGGAATCTCGTGCTGCGCATCTTCCGCATGCAGGAACACCGCGAGCGCGCGAGCGCGATCAAACCGGGCCTGCGCGGCATCCGGCGTCGATGCGCCACCGGCCCATTCCAGTATCAGCGCGGCCGTCACGTGCGTGATGGATCGTTCTGCGGTAAAATCCGCAAAAGCGTGCAGGGATGTCTCCTGCGCGGCAAACTTCATTCCGAGGGCGCGGTTGAGACGGACGAAGCGGTCGACATGGTGATGCATCATGATGCACACCCCGGCCATGGCTGAGCCACGTCTGCCAGCATCTCCACATCTACCTTCGCATAGATCGATGTCGTATCGCGCGAGGTGTGGCGCAGCGCGACACCGATCTGGTCGAGATCCGCACCGCCGCGCAACCAGGCCGACGCCAGTGAATGGCGAAATACATGTGAGCCGGTCGGCAAGCCAGCGAAGCCGCCCCGGTTAAGTACACGGGAAACGATCCCGGCGATCTCGGCGGCGGATCGCAGCGGGGTGAAAGGGGCCTGGGTTCGGAGAAAAACCCTGTCCGTGGCGACCACCGGACGCGCATTCTCGATATAGGCCAGCAGCGCATCGCCTGCATCCTGCGGCAGGGGCATCAAGACACCCCGTCTGTCCTTGCCATGCAATCGCAACCGGCTCGCGCGCCAGTCGATGTCGGACAGGCGCAGCTGCCAGATATCTCCCGCGCGCAGGGCCAGCCGGGCGAGGAGGAGAAGAATAGCGCGGTCCCGTATCTCGACCGGCGTATCGGTGCGACAGGAGGCTATGATCTCTTCGATCTTTGCGGTGGGTATGGTGCGCGGGACGGTCGAAAGCCTGCGACGAACAGCGGGTGGCACCGCATGGAGGAGCGACGGGGCGCATTCACCTTGAATGATGGTGAAGCGCAGGAAGGAGCGCAGCACGGTGACCGTCATGCGCACGGATGATCGGGAGCGCTCTTCGCCCTGATCCAGAACGATCGACCGGATTGCCGCCGCGTCGTAATCCTTCTGGGCTGCCACAAGGCGATCCAGCCAGCGGCCCGCTTCGTTCACATAGCGCCGCACGGTCTCGGACGTTACCCCACGTTCGCGGCGTAGCCATTCCGAGAACTCGGTCAGGCGCGGATCGCAGGCGGTGACACAGTCAGGCGCTGCGGGCGGGATCAAACTCTGCTCCCGCAGGAACCGGACAAAAGCACGAGCGCCACGACGACGATCCCTGGTGCCGGAACCTTCGACCCGTTTGCCGCGCTTGGTCTTGATCCCGCAGCGACAATCATGATGTGCGAATTGGTCGCCAATGGCATCGTCGATCCCGTGGGCCGGAACACGCATCTGCAGCGCCCATTCCGCGAAATGGCGGGCCTGGCTCAGTCGCATCAAATAAGTCACTTCGCTGTAACGGGCGGCGCTGAGCTTCCCGGCATAGGCCTGCAGATATTGCCCGAGCCGTGCGACATCATCGGCAATCATGACCACCCCGGAATCTTCCAGATATCGAAGAAACCGGCGCGTGTCGGCCGCATACACGGGGCACTTCAACTGGGTAGGGCTGTAGCGGTCGCAGCGGCAGCGATGGCGCAAGAACCGATCAACGGCCGATGCGTCGAGGTCTCTGATCGGGATCTTCCGCGCGCGTGCCCACTTCAGGAAATGCCGGGCGGCGCTCAGCGCGCCCGCCGAAAGTCGGGGATTGTCCGCGCAATAGGTGCGGACCAGAGTGCGGTCGTCGGCTTCGAGATGGCCGCCGAGCGGAGAGTTCGAGGGGGAGTTCATGAGGGGATGTCCTTCTGCGGTTGAGAGCAGAGGCATCATGATTATCCAAAGCGGAAACCCGAAAATGAATCAGAAGAACAACACCTTGAAACCCCGAACTCAGCATAACGCCGACGCGGCATATTATGTCTTATCCGGAGTTCCGGATAATACATATTCTCTTGGCGTGATATCGACGCGGACGTCGTTCCATTCCTCAGCCGGCAGTTCGGCGAGGCGGCGCTCCATCAACGCCTCGCCGGTCGAGACGATCTGGATGACGGCGGCATGCCCGGCCGCAAGATCGGCATCGATGGACCGGATCAATGTCGGGGTTTTCATGCTGGTCAGAAGATGCCCGAAGAAGCGCTGTTTCGCGGATTCGAAGGCAGATCGGGCGGCGCTCTTGGCCTGGCGGTTCAGTGCGCCGTCGCTGCTGGTGATGTTTGCCGCCTCCATCGCCGCATCGAGATTGTTGTGAATGACCGCAAAAGCGCCGGCATAGGCATCATAGATGCGGTGCTGCTCGTCGGTCAGCCGATGCTCCACCAGTTCATATTCGACGCCATCGTAGGAAAGGGACCGCGCGGTATAGAGCCCAAGCGAACGCAGATCGCGCGCCAGCACCTCCATCGCCGCCACGCCGCCGGCCTCGATCGCCTCAACGAATTCGGCGCGGGTTGCGAAAGGAAAGTCCGCGCCGCCCCAGAGGCCGAGCCGCTGGGCATAGGCGAGGTTATGCACCGTCGTTGCGCCCGTCGCCGAGACATAAACAATCCTGGCATCGGGCAGTGCGTGCTGGAGCCGCAGCCCGGCACGCCCCTGCTGCGATGCGGCGATATTGCCGCGCTCTCCCTTGCCGCCACCGGCGTTTTGCATGGCATGGCTCTCGTCGAAGATGATGACACCGTCGAAATCCGATCCCAGCCAATCCACGATCTGCCGGACGCGCGAAACCTTCTCGCCGCGATCATCCGAGCGCAGCGTGGCATAGGTGGTAAAAAGGATGCCTTCCGACAGCGTGATCGGCTTGCCCTGCGAGAAGCGCGATAGCGGCGTGATCAGAAGCCGCTCCATGCCGAGCGCCGACCAGTCCCGCTGCGCGTCCTCGATCAGCTTGTCCGACTTGCTGATCCAGATGGCCTTGCGTCGCCCGCGCAGCCAGCTGTCGAGGATAATCCCGGCCGATTGGCGGCCTTTTCCGGCTCCGGTGCCGTCACCGAGCATGAACCCCCGGCGGAACCGTACAGCGCCTTCTGCGTCCGCGGGCGCAGCGCTAACCGTGTCGAAGGTTTCGTCCACGGACCAGGCGCCGGCCAGATAATCGGCATGGACTTCACCGGCATAGATTACCGTCTCGAGCTGGGCATCGGAGAGGCGCTCACGGATGTCGCCAGGCAGCATCGGCCGATAAGATGGCTTTGGTGGTGCAACCGAAGCCATGGCAGCTGATTGGACAAGCTTGGTTGGATGCGGCTGTGCACGGGGAATCCGGATCGACTGCAATCCGTATTGCTCATAGATCGCATCGGTTAGTCGTGCGCCCTCGGGCGGCGTCCAGTCCACCGTCTCATAGACGAGTTCAACACCCTCAGGATCGCCAACTGGAGCGGTGGCGGATCGCGCCATCGCCGCGCGCGTGAGGGTGCCGCGCACTGACTTTGGTACCGCCGCCAGGACGGATTCCGGCAGTTTCGGGTGCATAACCGGCAAGCGTGGTGGAACTTGCGTCTCGATCCAGTCGAGCAGCGTCGCAACATTGGGCGCAGTGCCGGATGAAGCCGGAAACTGCGACGGATCTTCGGCCGGCGTCTTGTCGATAACGATCAGGCGCGTCGCGAAGGTCGTGCCATGCTTTGCGTAAACCGATCCGGCGATGGCTGCGCTGAAGATCAGGCGGCCCTGCTCTTGCAGGCGGACGAAAGCATTGCGCCAGCCAGCTTGATCAGGAGATAAATTCGCTCCCGTTATAGCTGCGAGCCGCCCGCCATCGGCCAGCCGTGCGAGAGCCGAGGCGACATGGCGGAACGCCGTGTCAGCCATTCGCCCCGAAACATTGGCCGTCGCCGAGAATGGCGGGTTCATCAGCACGACCGAGGGGACGATCGCCGGTCGGAGGTGATCGTCGATCTGTGCGGCATCGAAGCGGGTGGTGGAAACAGCCGGAAAGAGGGAAGAAAGCAGCTCAGCGCGGGTATCGGCCAGCTCGTTCAGCACCAGCCTGCCACCGGCAATCTCGGCCAGGATCGCCATGAGCCCGGTTCCGGCCGACGGTTCCAGCACCACGTCGTTGGCGGTGATTTTGGCTGCTGCGATGGCGGCGAGACCGAGCGGTGCGGGCGTCGAGAATTGCTGGAGCGCCTGACTTTCCTCGGATCGGCGCGTGTGGGTCGGCAACCGGTCCACGATCCGGGCAATGGCGGAAAGCCGTGCAGCCGGAGACGCGGCTTTCCGGAAAAGCGCTTTCCCGTATTTGCGCAAGAAGAGGACTGTCGCGACTTCGCAGGCCTCATAGGCCGTCTTCCAGTCCCAGGTGCCGGTCGCATCGGAGGCGCCGAAAGCCGTTTCCATCGCATCGCGCAGCGTCGCGGCACTGACATGCTGGCCGCGTTCCAGATGGCCCAAGAGGATGGTCGCGGCGGTAAGAATGGCAGGAGCTGTGGCAACGGACGTGACCGAGCCGGTCACGGGGGACACCATGTTCATGAGAGGAACCTCGGGAGAGCAGAAACAGGAGAGCCCGAGCAGCGCTCTCTCTCAGCTGCCCGAACTCATCCCGTTCCGGCCGCCCTCTTCCTCTTGCCGACTACGGTCGAACGCAGTTGTCCCGACGATGCCGCACCCGAAATGAAAATATGGGGATGAAGCGTACAGTAGCGTCGTCCTTCGTCTCTCGAGACGATACTGTGCCTACGTCTTGAGAGAGGGGCGTATTATGGAAGCAATTCTTGCTCAACTTATTGGCGGCCTCGCTGGCGGCGCCGCCGGCGGCAAGGCTGTCAAGGGCGCCGACCTTGGCAATATCGGCAATCTGATCGCCGGAGCCGTGGGCGGTGTTGGTGGCGGTACCCTGTTAGGTTCACTGCTTGGCGCTGGCGGCGCGGCCGGTGGTCTCGATATTGCTGCCCTTGCCGGCCAACTGGTTGGCGGCGGTGTCGCAGGAGCGATCGTGCAGATCGTTGCCGGTCTGGTCATCAACAAATTCATCAAGAAGGCATAGGGAGCCATTCATGCATAAGTTTGAGATTTACAAGGATAAGGCTGGCGAGTTCCGGGTGCGCTTCAAATATAACAGCGAAGTGATGTTCTCGACCGAGGGCTACACGAGCAAGGCCAGCGCGCAGAACGCGATCGACTCAATCAAGAAGAATGGTCCCGACGCACCGGTCGAGGATAACAGCTAAGCACCGCAAGGCTCGGCGATCGGTGGCTGTTGGGGCAATTCAGCCAAAACGGCCACCGATTTCAGTAAAGGTATATCCGTTGGCGAGGATGGTCTCGTCCACCACCTCATCGGAGGACAGGTAGTCATATTCGCGCTCGAGCTGGCGATAGAGCCAGCGCGCCAGATCGCGCAGCGCCTCGGTAACGACGTCCTCCGCGTCGGCGGTCATATCCTGCAAGTTCGGGCTGGCTCGCTCGACCGAAATTTCCATGCAGTATTCGTGGTAATAATGGCCGCGATGACCAACGTCAGCGCGAAGCTGATAGAAATTGCGCCGCTGGGCATCCTGAAGCGCATCGGCGATGCCATGCAGCATACCGTCCTGCGGCGCGTAGGCCCGGATCGCGGCTGAGGCATTCTTGCCATACGAGTAGAAGCCCTCCCAGTACGCGCCGTCACCTTGCGACCAGAAGCCCCGGAACCAGATGCAGGGTTCCTGCCGCGATCCGCCGCCCATCAGGTGGGCAGTCCGGGTCTTGAAGCGGATACCGAGGATCTCGGCGATGCGCTGAAAATCTTCATAGACGGCGTCATACCAATCATAGTCGAAGCCGCCCTCACGATACCAGGCGCGGGCCCTGTCCTTCGCCGTGTCGGAAAGCTCGTTGATGCCATAGACCGTGGTTTCGATGATCTCAGGCATGGGGATGGCCTCCCTCCAGCACGGTCGCGAGCCAGCCGTCGGTGTAGATCCAGTCCACGGTCTCGCCGGTCGTAAGATCGAGTACGTGCGCTCCGCCGCCGAAGCCATCGAGGCGCGGCTTCGAGCAGGTGTTGGCATATTGGAAGCCCCACCGGCCCGTGAGCCCGAACACGGCGGCGCAGCGCTTGACGAACTGGATGACGTGTTCGGGATCCCCGGTGGGATCGTCGCGTATCCAGAGCTGCGTACCGCCATGTTCGGGCTGGATCGACAGCAGGAAGCCATCCGATGACGGATCTTCGGCGGCGTTTTCGTCCGCCAGCGCATTATAGAGTTCGAGCGCACGGACAGCGTTCTCAGGGGTGCCCACATCGAGCAGGCAGGAAAAGTGGGTGTAATAGTCAGCCATGACGGCCTCCGGACATGACGAGACCTGGCGCAGGACCAAGCCGAGCGTGGAAGGGGGTGGAAATCAGGCGGCGCGGGGCAGGCTAAGCAATTCCGCGGCGGTCTCCCGCCAGGCGCGATCGACCAGACGTGTCTCGAGCAGACTGGCGCGGTAGCGCAGGTTGCGGGCCAACCGGGCATCGCAAGCTGCCGAGGCGCTGCCGCGCAACCGGCTTGCCTCGCTCACGATACGGCGGGCTTGCGCGTCAGAGGTGACAGGCTGCTGCCAGACAATGATCCGAGCCCGGATTGCTCCAGCGAGGACCAGACCGTAGGTCGAGTCATGGATTACGGCGATGCGCGCCTCAAAACGCAGCGTGTCGTCCTCTCGAACGCGAATATCGTCACGCGAAACGCGCTGTGCCGCAATCGTCATGGCGTCTTGGGGAGAGGCACATTCGCCGAGAACGATAGTCCGGTCGAATTCGTCAGCATCGTGATCATCGACAAAACGGACAGTGCCGAGACAGGAAACCCGTAGCGGATACCGAAGGGCACTACGCAGCCCGGGCAGGACCTGCCGGGTGAGGATTTCGCCGATCGGGCGAAAGCCGGATGAGCGGTGAAGGGACATGGAAGCTACTCCGCGACGGGCGCCGGGAGTCTCTCTCCGGCCACCAACCCGTCACGGCCAACCGGCCCGCACTCTACCTCTTTCGTGCCGGGTATGGCCGCTATCGCCGGCCGTAAGAGGTCACCCGCAAAGCGATGGCCCGGCTGCGTTGCCTGCGCGCCGGGCCATCGGGAGGAGACTCTTCCCGTGCCTTCAGGCCCACGGATCGAGTTCGAGTTTCACCATCTCTTCGTCGCCATCGAACTCATTGGCGGGCATGGCGCCATGGGTGCCATCTCCGGCCTGGAACACGACGATCACAGTCATCAGCGTGGCGGCGAGGCTGGCGGCAAAGGCAGTGGCATCTGCGTAGGACATGGGTTCCGGCTCCTGTCTTGGAGGCGGGGGACCATCCCCCGCGCGACAGGCGCCCGAAGTGTCTGACCGGATCTGCAATCACCCTCGCGCGTTCGGCTTGTCCGAATCCGCGAGGGCGGCACGCAGAGCGTCAAGCCGACCCCTTGCGGGTTGAATGCAAAGACGACAGCTCAGACCAAGGTTTGCGAATGGAAGCGGGGGTGGTGTTCTGCATCCGACAGGAATCCGCATATCCGTTGCGGATCGGTTCGCCGCGCCAGCCTGGATGCCACGCGAGCAATAAGCGCTGTTCCCTCAGCCTGGGACGGCACCCATTGCGCCAGCCATGACGGGATTGATCCTGGGCGACACTGGCGCGGCTCACTCCATTCCGATCGCCTCAGGAAGAGACGGGGCAGCCGGAGCCGCCCCGGGTTACGGTCATTCAGCGGCTACCATCTGCTGCGCCTCATCCTCTTCGTCGACGATGTCATCCTCGCCGTCGCCTGCCAGGAATTCAGGAAGGTCCACATTGACATCGCCTTTCTCCGAAACGTCAGGCTCCACAGCGGGATCGATCGTGCGCAGCGGCTCGGGCAGCCAGCCGGTATCGGCGAGCAGGCGCTCGGCTTCCTTGGCCATGTCGCCCTTCTTGAGATGGCCGATCAGCTCCGAGGCCCGTTCACCTGCACCTTCACGAACCGCCCCGAGGATGCGCGGCTTGGTCACACGGCCGAGATAGTTGCTGACGGTCGGCTTCCAGCCCGCCGCCACCATATCGAGGCCGGTAGCGCGCACCAGACGGTTCGCCTGGGAGAGACGCACCTCCAGCCCGTGCTGGCTGACGCCCGTGCCGCTATAGGGATTAGGCTTTTCGTAAAGGGCGTTGATGCCAAAGCTGACGCAATGGGCGAGAAGCTCCATGCGGGACTCGTCATCGAGATCGGTCAGCCAGTTCCAGAGCGCCTCATCGTCAGCCGGGATGTGATCGCCCCAGCGTTCGTGCCGTTCGGTAACAGACTGCGCCGAGACGCTGTCGCGCAAATCCTCAGCCTGTGCCGGCAAGTGAACCTGGCGGACATGGGCCTCCAGGCATCCCCTGGCGGGCTGCGGCAGGAAGGTGTCCATCACCAGCCGATGCAGCAGCGCGGTCATCGCAATATGGGGGTTCATCGCAACAGCATCACGCAGCGCGAGCGTGCGATGCGCGGTCAGCTCGCTGATTAGTCGGTCCGGCAGCGGCCGCACAATCTCGGCCTCATCGTCGTCCTCCGGTGATTCGCTGCCGCCACCGACGTTGACGACCGTACGCGATACACCAGCTGCAGCGCCCTCTGTGGCCGGCCCGGAAGAGCCATCGGGATCTTCGCCATCAATCGCCGCTTCATCGTCGGGCCGAACATAACCCCGTTCGGCCCGCAGCTTGCCGTTCCCATCGATGCTGACGAAGACGCCCGCCCGCGCAACCTGTTCGGAATCATAGATCATCGGCCTGCGCTCGAATTCTTCCAGCGCCTGCTCGATCTCGCCAAGCCGCTGATCGACCTCATCAGGCAGCTCGTCGGCCTCGGCATATTCGGCTTCGAGCCGGTCATATTCCTCGCGCAGGGATTCGCGGGTGGCCCGCTCATCGTCGGTCAGATCGGCGACCGAACCCTCGAGTTCCCGCAGACCGTGATCGTGGCCATAGGGAAAGGTCACCGCTACCTCGACCCACTTCCAGCCTTCGGTCGCAATGGACTCGGCTTCGGCTTTGAGCTTTTCGCCCGCCAGGCGGTCGAGCAGCTCAGGGTCCTGAAGCCAACCGCCGTCGTCGCGCTGAAAGAGATCGCGCAGCACATAGCCGCCGGCGGCTTCATAGGTCTCGATACCGACAAAAAGCGCTCGCCTGTCAGAGGCGCGCACTGCGGTTTCGGTCAGGAGGCGGCGGATATAGTGCGGCTCTTTCTGCCAGGAATCCTTGATCGCGTCCCAGACCTGTTCCTGCCGGACATGGTCTTCCGATACGGTGAAGGCCATGAGCTGTTCGAGCGTCATGCCGTCCTCGGCGTAAACGTCGAGAAGCACGGGCGAGACCGCAGCAAGGCGCAGGCGCTGCTTGACGACTTTCGCGTCGACAAAGAAGGCGGCTGCGATGGCTTCCTCGCTCATCGCCTTGTTGCGCAACGCCTGGAAGGCCCGAAACTGATCGAGCGGATGAAGCGGCGCGCGCTCGATATTTTCCGCGAGCGAGACTTCGTCGATCAGGATGTCAGCATCGGCCTCGGATATGACGCACGGGACGGGCGCAGTCTTTGCGAGACGCTTCTGCCTGACCAGCAATTCCAGGGCCCGATAGCGGCGACCGCCTGCGGGCACCTCGAACATGCCGGTTTCCTTGCCCTCAGGGTCGAGGACTGGCCGCACATGCAGGGACTGGATCAGGCCGCGGCGGGCGATGGATTCGGCCAGTTCCTCGACCGAGATGCCGGCTTTGACGCGCCGGACATTGGCCTGGCTCAGCGCCAGCTTGTTGAACGGGATATCGCGCGAGGACGCGAGGGTGATCTTCTGAACGGCAGCAGCCATATGCCTTACTCCATGACGGGCGCCGGGAGCCTCTCTCTCCGGCCACCAACCCGTCACGAAGCAAAGCGCCGCCCTCTTCCTCTCAAGAGAGCGGCGCAAATCATAAAGCCGGAGAAGCGGGATTCAGTGTTTCCGGCTTTGCGTATCGGTCTGTTTCCGGGTCGGCGTGGAGGCGGCTCGGGCGCCGGAGTAAAGAATGCGCTCGGCCTCGCGGATGCCACCGGCCCGCCGCGCCATGTCAGCCCAGACCGAGATCGGGAAATCGCCGGTGAAGTGCAGATCGCGCTCGATCCTCATATCAAAGGGCAAGCGGATCGCCTGCATTTCGCCAAGGCTCCAGCTTCCAAGCTCTGGAAACCCCAGATCGGCAAGGCCGAACAGGATGTCACCCTCGCTATCCAATTCGGTGGCAAGCCAGACGCCGCCACCCAAGGGATTGAAGAATTTTACCACGGGGACATGGTCGACATCGCTCTGGCGGCCATTGGCGAGGAGCTGCTCGCGCTGGATGGTGGTCAGGAGGATCATGCCGCGGCCCTCCGATCCGTCGACGCTGTATCCGCTTCGCCAGTGTCTTCGGCGGGCAGACGTGCCAGCAGCCAATCGGCTGCCTTGCTGGCCTGGGAAGCGGCGCGGACGATGGCGCGGTTGTCCTCGCGCAGCACCTCGAGCCAGGAGCCGATGTAGTCGGCATGGCGCAGGGTCGGCACAACGCCGATCGAGGCGCAGCAGAAGGCCGCGTTCATTTCGGCGACCAGTTCTTCGAATGCGTATTTCCTGGTGCCGAAGCGGCCCGACATATCCCGCCCAAGCCGGGAGGCATGGCCGGTGGCGTGCCCCAGCTCGTGCAGGGCGGTCCGGTGCCAGTCGATCGGCTCGAAATAGGCCTGTGGCGGCGGCACCTGAACATAATCGTGCGCTGGAACATAGAAGGCCTGGTTCCCACCGATGCGAAAGTCGATTCCGGTCGCCCGGATCAGCGCCTCGACCCTTGGCTCGATCATGTGGGGCGGCGGTGGCGGCGCCTCGATAGCAACATCCTCAGGCAAGCCCTCGCATTGCGCCGTGTTGAACACGGTGAAGCGCTTGAGGAACGGGATGCTGTCAGCTTCCTCCCCCGTCTCCCGCGCGCGGCGCTTCTCATCCTCGGGCGTGAAGCGGTCGGCATAGACGACGGTCGTGCCGCGCTCACCTTTCCGGACATTGCCGCCGAGCGACAGGGCCTGGCGGAAAGTCAGCCAATGCTGGGTCGGGTAGCCGTATTGAACAACGGCGCCCCAGAGGATCAGAATGTTGATCCCGGAATATTGCCGGGCCGTCGCGGCATTCCTCGGCATCGCGAGCGGTGCCTTCGCCGCCGTGCCCCAGGGCTGGACCCAGGGCAACCGCCCTTGCTCCAGCTCGTTGATGATTTTCGCGGTGATCTCTTCATAGAGATTGGTGCGGTCGCCGCCGTCGCGTGCGGCGCGGTTCTGTCTGGCCATCGGGATTGTCTCCGCGACGGGCGCCGGAAGCCTCTCTCCCGACCTTCAACCCGTCACGGCAAACCCCGTCTGCACTCTCACTCTAGGAACCGCGGTGGGGCCTAAAAGGAGGGAACCCGCCTGAGAAGAGACCGCGATCAGCATCAAGCCTGTCCGATCTGCACGCCATGGCCGCCGACCATACGCCGCGGCGAATTTCTGCTGGCCCTTATCGGCACATATCGGCTCCAATCGCATCAGCGCACCACGATCAGGAGCTGCAGATGCCATCCGTTAGCGACCGACCCATCAAACGTTCGATCCGGAGGAATGAACTGCGAGAAATCGTTCCTCTGGCGGACAGCACCATTTACGAGATGGAGCAGCGCGGAGAATTTCCACGCCGCTTTGCCCTTTCACCCAGATGCGTCGTCTGGGATCTTGCCGAGGTTGAAGCGTGGCTCGAAAGCCGGCGCACGCGGCCAATCCCGCGCGCCAAACACCCCGACGTCGCCCAGCGGAAGTTCCGGCCGGTCAAAGGACACGGGCAGAGTTAAGGTTGGGCATTTGAGAATCAGGAGCGGTCGAGCGCCCGTCATACCGGTGCCCCACATAACCCTGGTTTGCATTCCGGTGACCGACAACTACGGTGGCAGGCGATAGCTCTGCCTGTTGTGTCAAGCGTCAGGATTTGGGCATCAGGATTACAAGCGAGTCGCTGCAAACGCGCGACGGATTGCGTCCTCACCACTTCCTTCAGCCAACTCGCCACCACGGGCTTGTCCAAGACCTGTCATCAACAGAAGTCTTAGATCATCAAGCGCGGCCTCCTCGCGTTCTAAAAGACATAATCCCGCACGAAGGGCTTCGGATGCATTCTGATATCGCCCTGACGTCACCAGTCGGTCGACCAAGGCAGATTGACTATCGGTGAGCACGAGATTTCTTGTGGCCATGCGAGGCTCCATCGGTTCATTGGCAATATATGCCAATGTCTCACTGATTTCGATCGTACCGGCATCCGCCCAGCGCTGGCCCATCAAAGGGCAGGATCGGGCTCAAGCATAGGCATGGTCGGGGGGAGCAAGATGACTGGCCGCTTGCGACCTTCCACCCATGCGTCAACGACGTCCGACCACTCCTGGAGCATATGGCGGCGCTGCACCTCGTATTCCGCCTTATTGTAGACACCGCGCGAAGACCGTCCGTCCTCGTGGGCGAGGCATTTTTCGATCCAGTCGCTGTTGAAGCCGAGTTCATTTAGCAGCGTTGAGCCAGTCCGCCGCAAATCGTGGACTGTAAACGGCTCCAGTGGCAGCCCCTCCTTCTGAGCCAGATCGACCACCGCGTAGGTGATGCGGTTGAACGTCGCCCGTGACATCGGCGCATCCGCATCATAACGCGAGGGCAGCAGATACCGGGAATTGCCAGCACAGGTCTTGAGTGCGATCATGATGTCGAGTGCCTGTCGGGAAAGGTACACATTGTGCGGCTTGGAGCGCTTCATCCGCTCCTTCGGAATGCTCCAGACCGCATTCTCGAAGTCCACTTCGTCCCATACCGCGTCCTGCAGCTCGCTTTTGCGAACCATCGTCAGCAGGAAGAGCTTCATGCCGAGACGAATGGTCGGCAAAGTCGGGACATGCTCGAGTTGCCTGAGCATGATGCGAATCTCTGTCGGTGAAAGCGCACGGTCTCTGGGCCGAAATGCAGCAATCGAAGCCGGGCCGACTTCATCGGCGGGATTGGGCACCTTCTCCCCGTGCAGGATCGCGAAACTGTAGATCTGCTTGAGGATGTCCCGGACGTGGATGGCCGTTGCAGGCGCACCGCGATCGACGATCTTGGCGCAGAGAGCTCTCAGATCATCTGGGGTGATTTCGCGCAGCAGCCGGTTGCGCCAGACGGGCAGCAACTCGCGATCGAAGATCGAGCGCCGCATTGCTCTGGTACTGTCCGCCATCGGAGCCTTGGCCAGCCACTTCTCGCCGAACTGACCGAAGCTCTTGGCCTCTTTCAGGCGGCGCTTCTCGCGCTGTTTTTCAATTGCGGGTGAGCGGCCCTCTCGGACTGCACGCTTGGCGTCCAGACAGAGTTCGCGAGCCCGTGCGAGCGAAATGCCGTCACGTCCGTACCTGCCGAGATAGACGGTCTCGCGGCGACCATTCAGCCGGTAATCCAGGCTGAAGGAGATCAGACCCGTCGGCGTGACACGGACATACATGCCGTCCCTGTCTGACACCTTGTAGACTTTGTCTTTTGGTTTCAGCGCCTTAAGCGCAGCGTCCGTCAACATGTTCGCGCAGCCTCCGAAAAGTACCGTCATGCGGTTTTGGGAGGTTCGTGACGCCTAAATCACTTTATTATCAGCGCCTTACCTTGCAAAAAGTACCGTCACGATCCTCAACTCTTGCGACGGTACTTTCTGAGACGGCCGTGATCAATATGAGCGAGCACCGTCAATCGTGACGGTACTTGTGATTGCTACCCACCGATAGGTTTCGATAGGCAGCGGATCAAAAATTATTTTTAATCAGAGTGTTAGGGGAAAATCTGGCGCATTGTCGGCGGCGTTCGGATGGCCCTGAATCATTCCCACTCGATGGTCCCCGGCGGCTTCGATGTCACGTCGTAGACGACGCGGTTGATGCCTTTGACCTCGTTGATGATGCGCGTGGCGGCGCGGCTGAGGAAGCTCATGTCGAAGGGGAAGAAGTCGGCGGTCATGCCGTCCACGGAGGTCACGGCGCGGAGGGCGCAGACGCTCTCATAGGTGCGGCCGTCGCCCATCACGCCCACGGTCTGCACCGGCAGCAGCACGGCGAAGGCCTGCCAGATCTTGTCGTAGAGGCCGGCCTCGCGGATTTCCTCGAGATAGATCGCGTCGGCCTGGCGCAGGATATCGAGCTTCTCGCGCGTCACCCCGCCCGGCAGGCGGATGGCGAGGCCCGGTCCGGGGAACGGATGCCGGCCGACGAAATGCTCGGGCAGGCCCAGCTCGCGGCCGAGCGCGCGCACCTCGTCCTTGAACAATTCGCGCAGGGGCTCGACCAGCGCCATGTTCATGCGCTCGGGCAGTCCGCCCACGTTATGGTGGCTCTTGATGGTGACCGAAGGCCCGCCCGAGAACGAAACGCTCTCGATCACATCCGGATAGAGCGTGCCCTGGGCGAGGAATTTCACGTCGCCGATCTTCTCGGCTTCCTTCTCGAAGGTCTCGATGAACAGGCGCCCGATGATCTTGCGCTTGTCCTCGGGCTCCACGACACCTTCCAGCTCACCGATGAAGGTGTCGGACGCATCCACATGCACCAGCGGAATATTGTACTGGTTGCGGAACATGGAGACGACCTCGTCGGCCTCGTTCTTCCGCATCAGCCCGTGATCGACGAAAATGCAGGTGAGCTGGTCGCCGATCGCCTCGTGGATCAGCACCGCTGCCACCGAGGAATCCACACCCCCCGAAAGCGCGCAGATCACCTTCTCGTCGCCGACCTGCTCGCGGATTTTAGCGATCGCCTGCTCGCGATAGGCCGCCATGGTCCAGCTCGAATCCGCGCCGCTGACGTGATGCACGAAATTGGCGATCAGCTTGGCCCCGTCGGGTGTGTGCGCCACCTCGGGATGGAACTGCACGCCGTAGATCCTGCGCTTCTCGTCCGCGATGATGGCGAAGGGCGCGCCCGGCGAGGTCGCGACGACCTCGAAGCCCTCGGGCAGGCGCACGACCTTGTCGCCGTGGCTCATCCACACCTGATAGGAATGGTCGAGCGCCCAGACCCCATCATAGAGCGCGCAATCGGAGCTGATGCGCACTTCGGCGCGGCCGAATTCGCGCGTGGTGCCCGGCTCGACCTTCCCGCCCAGCGCGTGACACAGGGCCTGCTGCCCATAGCAGATGCCCAGGATCGGCACGCCTAGATCGAGCAGGGCGGTGTCGAATTGCGGGGCGTCCTCCTCGATCACGCTGGCCGGGCCGCCCGACAGGATGATGCCTGTCGGCTTCATCCGCTGGGCCGCGGCGCTCGCGGTGGCGAAGGGATGGATTTCTGAATAGACGCCGGCTTCGCGCACGCGCCGCGCGATGAGCTGCGTCACCTGCGAGCCGAAATCGACGATCAGAATGGATTGGTCGGGAAGGGAAGTGTCCATGGCGAGGCTTTACGGCGAATCGAAGCGACAGGCAATCGCGCCGTGCATTGCGGCTTGATTCCATATAAGTCTACCCTTAAATAGATTCCATCATACGGAGCAGGAGGACGGGATATGGACGTTGCGAGCATGGTGGGCGCGGTGACGCGTGTGGTGAAAACGGTGGAGCGGGATGGAAAGCCTGCGCGTGTGGTCATCGCCGAACGCGATTACCCGACGGGTATCGACGATCTGTGGAACGCGCTGACGGACAAGGAGCGCATCCCGCGCTGGTTCCTTCCGATCGACGGTGATCTCGAACTGGGCGGTCGCTATCAGTTCACCGGCAATGCCGGCGGCGAAATCATCGCCTGCGAGCCGCCCCGCAGCTTCACCGTGACCTGGGAATTCGGCGGCGGAGTGAGCTGGGTCACGGTGACGCTCGCGGCCAAGGGCGCCGAGACCACCGCGCTGACGCTGGAACATTCGGCGCATATCACCGACGAGGCCGAAGTCTTCTGGACCCAGTACGGGCCCGGCGCGACCGGCGTGGGCTGGGATCTGGGCCTCATGGGTCTTGCGCTGCACGTCGCAAGCGGCGAAAGCACGGTCATGGGTCCCGAAGCGGAAAACCAATGGGCGGCATCCGATGAGGGACGCGCCTATATCACCGGCGCCGCCGATGGCTGGGTCGCGGCTGCCATCGCCGATGGCGACGACCCGCAAGCCGCCAGGGCCGCCGGGCAGAACACCAAGGGGTTCTATACCGGAGAGCCCCCTTCCCAAAGCTGACGGAGAATCGGCCGGCAAGATGCATGCCTTCGACGTTCTTGGCGATCCGGTGCGGCGGCGCATCCTCGAGCTGCTCGCGCGGAACGAAGCGGCGGCCGGGGATGTCGCGGCCGCAATCATGGCTGAGTTCGGTATTTCGCAAGCCGCGGTCAGCCAGCATCTGAAAGTGCTGCGCGAGTCCGGCTTCGCCTCTGCACGCGCAAAGGGCAATCAGCGCATCTACGCGCTCCAGCCCGAGCCCATGCAATCGGTGGATGCCTGGCTCGACCAGTTCCGCCATTTCTGGACGCACCGCATGGAAGCGCTCGCCACCGAGGTGGCGCGCGGCAAACGGGCGCGCGACAAATCTAGTTGAGCCAGATCAGCGAAACATTGAGCAGCGTCGCGAAGCTGACCCAGATCGCGTAAAGCACGAAAAGAAGCGCCGAGGTCCGGTCGCTGCGCCAGGTGACCGCGATGAAGGCGAGGATCGCGATCAGCATCGGCACGATCACGACAAGCCCGAGCCAGAGGTTTTCGGCGCCGAAGAACGCGGGCGACCATAGCCAGTTGAGCACCATCTGGACAACCCACAACCCCATGGCGAGGCTCATGGGGGCGCGGCGGAACGTGCGCCAGCCGGCAATGGCGATGAGCACGTAAAGCGTCGTCCAGACCGGAGCGAAGAGCCAGTCGGGCGGATTGAAGGGCGGCGTTTCCAGCCCCGCATACCAGGCGCCAGGCGTGTTGGTGACACCGATCAGCGTGCCGACGGCCTGCACCACGACGACGAAAGCAATGAGCGTGAACCAGTCCCGCGGGCTTGTGGGCCGGGATGAGATGGCTTGGGTCATGCCCATATACGCCTGAAAGGCCGCAGAAGTTCCCTGTTCAGGCGTTGCGTACGAGGCGGGCCACGAAAAATCCGTCCGTAGCGGTGCGTGCCGGGGTGAGCAGCAACCCGCCTTCGGTGACCGGCGCAGGGCTGCCCTGCGGCAGCATCTGCGTCCAGACCGCACCCATATCCACCGCGCTGAACTCCGGCTGGCGCGCGAGGAAATCCGCCACTTGCCGCGTGTTCTCCTCGGGCAGCACCGAGCAGGTGATGTAAACCAGCGTGCCGCCGGGTTTCACGAAACCCGCCGCCTGGTCGAGCAGGGCCTTCTGCTCCGCCATCCGCGCGGCAAGCTGCTCAGGGCTGAGCTTCCATTTCGCGTCCGGACGGCGGCGCCATGTCCCGGTTCCGGTGCAGGGCGCGTCGACCACGACGCGATCCATCCGGCCGGCGAGATCGTCCAGCGCCCCGGAATCGGGATTACGCACCTGGGCGTTGCGCACGCCATTGCGCTTCAGCCGCTCGTGGATGGGCGCGAGCCGCGCGCGGTCGGAATCATAGGCGAAGATCTGCCCGGTATTGGCCATCGCCGCCGCCAGCGCCAGGGTCTTGCCCCCTGCTCCGGCGCACAGATCGAGCACCTGCTCGCCCGGCTGGGCTCCGGCGAGCAGCGCGACGAGCTGGCTGCCCTCGTCCTGAATCTCGAACCAGCCCTTCTGATAGCCTTCATCCGCCTGCACGTTCGCCGTGCGCGACTCCCGCCCACCCGATGCGATGCGCAATCCGTCCGGTGCATGCCGCGTGGGGGCCGGCGAAAAGCGCGCCAGCGACTTCTCCACCCGTTCGCGCGTAGCCTTGAGCGTATTGACGCGCATGTCGAGCGGCGGGCGGCCGGTGAGCGCCCTGCCCTCCTCGAGCCAGTCAGGCCCGAAGGCCTCTTCAAGCGATGATTCAAGCCAGCCCGGAACGTCGGCCTGCACCTCACGCGGCGCGTGAGCGAGGGAAGAAGCGGAGTCCTTTGAAAGGTTTAGCCGCTCGTCCTCCGATAATGATTCCGGACCGAAACGGTCCGCACTCATGTCCGCGTTCAACGCCTCGACATCCTCGTCCCAGTCGCGCACCGCGACCGAGAGCACCAGCGCGCGCGGGCTGTCGCCGCCCATCAGGAAGGCGTGGCTCGCGCGCCGGCGCAGCGCGTCATAGACGAGATTGCCGATGGCCGCCCGATCCCCCGCTCCTGCGAAGCGATGGTCGAGCGCCCAGGACTTCAGGGCCTCGGACGCGGGGCGCTTGCGGCGCTCCATGTCCTCCAGCACTTCGATGGCCGCGGCGATCCGTCCAGGCAGGCGCACCGGTCAGCGGCCCCGGTAGTTCGGGCTCTCGCGCGTGATCGTCACATCGTGGACGTGACTTTCGGCGAGGGCCGCGGGCGAGATCTTCACGAACGTGGCTTCGCGCCGGAAGGTCTCGAGATCCTTGGCGCCCGTATAGCCCATCGCGGCGCGCAGCCCGCCCGCGAGCTGGTGCAGGACGCCGGCGGCCGGCCCCTTGTAGGGCACCTGCCCTTCGATCCCCTCGGGCACCAGCTTCATCTGGTCGTTGACCTCCTGCTGGAAATAGCGGTCGGCCGAGCCGCGCGCCATGGCGCCCACCGAGCCCATGCCGCGATAGGACTTATAGCTGCGGCCCTGGTAGAGATAGACTTCGCCGGGGCTTTCATCGGTTCCGGCCAGGAGCGAGCCGACCATGGCGCAGGCTGCGCCCCCGGCCAGCGCCTTGGCAAGGTCGCCCGAGAACTTGATGCCGCCGTCCGCGATCACCGGAATGCCGTGCCTGTCGCCTTCCTCGGCGCAGGCCATCACGGCGGCCAGTTGCGGCACGCCCACGCCGGCTACCACGCGGGTGGTGCAGATCGAGCCCGGCCCGATGCCGACCTTGATCGCGTCGGCGCCCGCCTCGATCAGCGCTCGCGCCGCTTCCGCGGTCGCGACATTGCCGGCCACGATGCGGGTTGAATTGGACTGGCGCTTGACCCGTTCCACCGCCTCGGAGACGCGCACCGAATGGCCGTGGGCGGTGTCGATCACCAACAGGTCCACGCCCGCATCGATCAGCGCCAGGCTGCGCTCGAAACCATCGTCGCCGGTGGTCGAGGCGGCGGCGACGCGCAGGCGTCCGTGCTCGTCCTTGATGGCGTGGGGGTTGAGCTGCGCCTTCTCGATATCCTTGACCGTGATGAGCCCGATGCAGTTGAGGAATTCGTCCACCACCAGCAGCTTTTCGATGCGATGCTGGTGCAGCAGCCGCTTGGCTTCCTCCTGGCTGACGCCTTCGCGTACGGTCACCAGGCCCTCGCTGGTCATCAGCTCGCGAATGGGCTGGGCCCGGTTCGAAGCAAAGCGCACGTCGCGGTTGGTGACGATGCCGACCAGCTTGCCCTTTGCCCGGCCGCCCGCGCCGCCGTTCGCCACCACGGGAATACCCGAGATGGTGTAGCGGTCCATCAGCGAAAGCGCGTCGCCCAGCGTGGCGTCGGGGCCGATGGTGATGGGGTTGACCACCATGCCGGACTCGAAATGCTTCACTTGCCGAACCTGCTCGGCCTGCTGCTCGATCGTGAGGTTGCGGTGGATGACGCCGAGGCCGCCGGCCTGCGCCAGGGCAATGGCCATCTTCGCCTCGGTCACCGTGTCCATGGCCGAGGACAGGATCGGCAGGTTGAGCGCGATGTCCTTGGTGACGCGGGTGCGGATATCGACCGCGGTGGGCAGCACGTCTGAGCGTGCCGGCTGGAGCAGCACGTCGTCGAAGGTGAGCGCCGAGTCGCCGGTCACCGATGTAATAATCTTCGCCAAGGCCAGACCCTTTCGTGCCTTGCTCAAAAAGAGCGTCGGTTCAGGATAGCAGTAGCCGGCCTGCGTGAAGGACTCACGGCGGCCGGCAACGGGTTGGCGCCGGTGCATAGCACCGGCCGCAGGGTTTGGAAAGTGGCGCCTTGACGCGCCCCTTCAACGGGCGGCCAGAGCATCGCTCCGCAGCTCGCTCCAGCCCTGGCGCAGGATCTGTACCGAGGAATTGAGGAACAGCGCCGTCGACGTCATCGCGCGGCGGCACCTCGCCGAGTCGAAGCCAAGCTCAAGGACCTCAAGGCGCTGCAACGCGAGCTCGAGAGCATCGTCACCCAATGCGAATGCGGCACCATCTCGCAGTGCCGCATCATCGAGGCGCTGTCGGAACGCTAGGTTTCGATCAGCCTTGCAGTACCCGCGCGACCGCAGCCGAAAGCGATGTCGTGGGACGGCCGATCAGCGCGGAAAGCTGCCGACTCTCGTCGTCCAGCGCCCCCTTGGCGGTTTCGGCGTCATAGCCGGCGACCGCCTGGGCCACGGGCGCGGGCAAGCCTGCGCCTTCCAGCGCCTTGACGTAGTCAGCCGCGGGCAGGTTCATATAGGTCACGGGCTTACCGGTCTGTCGTGCGATCTCGGCTGCCAGCTCGGCGAGCGTAAAGCGCTCGTCCCCGGCCAGTTCGCAGACTTTGCCCACGTGCCTATCATCGGTCGCGGCCGCGACGGCGGCTTCGGCAAAATCTTCGCGAGTGGCTGAGGCGATGCGTCCCTCTCCGGCGCTGCCGTAAAGCGTCCCGCTCTGGGCCGCCGAGGCGATGGAGCCCGCATAATTCTCGGTGTACCAGCCGTTGCGCAGGAGGGTGAAGGGGATGCCGCTCTCTTTGAGCGCAGCCTCGGTGGCGCGGTGCTCATCGGCAAGCCCGAGGCTGGAAGTGTCCGCGTGGAGCAGCGAGGTGTAGACAATGCGCCCGACGCCGGCGGCCTTGGCCGCGGCGATGATGTTGGCGTGCTGGCTCGCGCGCTTGCCCACTTCGCTGCCCGAGATCAGCAGCAGCGTATCGACGCCCGCTAGCGCGGGCTCCAGCGTTTCGGGACGATCATAATCGGCTTGGCGAACGGCGACCCCAAGATCGGTGGCCTTGTTCGGGTCGCGCGCCAGGGCGACGATCTCGCCGGGCGCGACCTTCTCTTTGAGCTTGGCGATGACGATACGGCCGAGCTGGCCGGTGGCTCCGGTAACGGCGATGGTCATGGGATTACCCTCTGTTGTCGAGATCGAGGCCAGATATAGGGCCCGCCCATGCGCCAGGTAAGTACGCACATTCCGGTTACTATGGCGCGCCGCTCGACGACGCGGGGCATCGGGGACCTACCAGGGCAATTGGCCGAAACCCGCGCCGTCGAGAATATCTGCGATAACCCCGCTGTCCGTAAGCTGGCCGATCGCCTCGTCGATCAGCCCGCGCATGAACGTCTGATCCTCGAACAGCAGCATGCCGACGGGGACGGTGCCATTGGGAACGGGATCCACCCGCGATATCGTCAGCCCGAAGAGATCCCCCTCCATCATCGCAAGCAGTTCGGGCCCGTAGAACATGCCCGCTTCGATCTCGCCGCCCAGCAGGGCGTCGAGCAGTTCGCGCTCGCTTCCGAAGACGCGCCGATAGGTGTCCTCGTAATAATACGAGACGGAGCTGTTCATGCGGCTCTGGAAGGGTATCCCGACCTGGACGCCGGTCTCGGCCAATGCAGCGAATTCGTCCACGTCGTCGCGCGTCGAGGCCAGGACATATCCGGTTTCATAGTAGGGGCGCGTGACCGTCAAAAAATCGGCTACCCCGACGCGATCGCCGAACTTCATGCCGATGACCGCGTTGCATTCGTCCGAAAGCAGGACGAACAGAAGGTCGTCGGTCAGGTTGATCTGATCGGTGCGGCCCGGCATTTCCGAGACGCGAAAGAAGCTGACGTCCAGAAGCAGGGCCTCGGCCAAAGCCTCGGCGATCTCCATGTCCACTTCGCTGCCCGGAGCACGGTCGTCGACGCAGAACGTTATGGCGTCGCCGCTGACCGGCCTGTTCCCTTCGAGGAGATATTCGGGGATGGTCAGCGGCGTGCGCTGGCCAGCAGCCTGCCCGCCTGTCGCCAATCCGATGGCGACGCCGAGGCACAGTGCTCGGGTAAGGGCCCAGGGTGCCGGCACGTCAAATCCTCCAGACCGTCACGATCCGGGGCGGGTCCGTGACCCGCCCCGGTTTGAGGCTCAATCCTGCGGCAGGCGGAAGACCCAGATCTGGGCGCTGCCGCGCAACCCGAGAATGTCGGGCGTCAGCTCGGAGGCAAGGCCGGCCCCTGCGATCGAGCAGCAGCCCGTCGGGAAGGCGACATACTGCACGCCATCCACCATATACGAGATCGGATGGCCTTCGACCGTCGAGGCGACAGGATGCGACCAGAGCAGCTCGCCGCTGTCGTCGGCATAGGCGCGGACCGTATTGTCCACATCGCCCGCGAACAGCACGCCGCCGGCGGTCGGAAGCGGAATGGCCGATGTGGGGTGCTCATAGGTGACCGACCAGGCCGTCTCCATGGTCAGCGGATCGATGGCCCAGAGCTCGCCGATATACTCGTCGTAGCCGGGCGCGCGCACCCGGAAGTCGTCGAGGTTGCGATTGGGATCGCCGGGCGAGTACTCGATGCCCTCGACATCCATGCACACATGGTTGCCGCTGATGTAGTAGAGGCCGGTATCCGGGCTGTAGGACCGCGCAGGCCAATCGGTGCCGCCGCGGGTCGAGGGACACGCGATGACGCGTTCGCCCGGCCGCGGAACCAGGTCCTCGTTCATCGTCGGACGGCCGTTTTCGTCCACCGACGCGAACACGTTCTGATAGGCCGTGAAGCGGTAGTCGAGCCACTCGCCGGTCTCGCGGTCGAGCAGGTTGGTAAAGCCGCTCTTGCCGGTATGGATCATGAGGTGGCGCATCTCGCCCTGGTACTCGGCGTCAAAGAGGATGCCCTCCATGATCGAGTCCACGTCCCAGGAATCGTTGGGCACGAACTGATGGTACCAGACGATCTCGCCGGTCGGCGGATCCAGCGCGAGAACGCTGTTGGTGTAGAGGTTGTCTCCCGGGCGGGTCTGGCGCGTATAGGGATCAGGGTTGCCCACGAAGATGTAGACGAGGTTGAGCTCGGGATCGTAGGTCGGCGTGCCCCACACGCTGCCATGGCCGCGCTCCGCCGTGCCTTCCACTTCCCAGGTCTCGTAGCCGGGCTCGCCCGGCCCGGGAATGACGTAGCGCTCCCAGAGGATCTCGCCGGTCTCGGCGTCCACGCCGGTCACCGACGCCCTGTCGTTGTCCCGCGCCCGGCCGCCCGAGACGAGAATGCCCCCGGCGATCATGCCCGGCGAGGTATAGCCCTGGGCGTTGGTTTCGGTGCGCCAGATTTCCTGGCCGCTTTGCGCGTCGAGCGCGAGGATGACCGCATCGCCCATATTGGCGATGACCATGTTCTCGTAGACCACGATCCCGCGGGAGGTCTGGTCGCCGCCGATGCCGAGCTCGGACCGTTCCTCGACCGGACGCACGTTATAGTCGTACGTCCAGATCAGTTGGCCCGTGGCGGCATCCGCCGCAATGATGCGCTGGGACCGGGCCTGGTAGAACATCACGTCGTTGACGACGACGGGGGTGCCCTCGTTGGTTCCCATGACGCCGGTTTCCAGCACGAAAGCCAGCTCGAGGTCCGCGACGTTCTCCCGATTGATCTGGTCGAGGGGACTATAGCCGAGGGCCGAAGGCGTGCGGCGCTTGGCGGGCCAGGCTTCGTCGGGCGGATTGTTGAGGAAATCCTCGGTGATCGGCTGCCACGCGTCCTGGGCAATAGCGGTCGCCGCCAAGGGCAACGCAGTGCTCGCGATCAGCGCGGCAAATGCGCTGACCGCCAAACGTTTGATTCTCATATCGTCCTCCTCCAATTCCCGGAATCCCGGGATGTAACCCCTATTCGAGGGTTATCGTGTCCAGGTCGGCGCGCGTCAGCTCCTCCGCGCCCTCCTCGGCGGCAAACTCGTTATTGCTCAGGATAAACGCGATGATATCCACGTACTCCTCTTCGGTCAGAGACCCCGGAGCCGCGGGCGGCATGCGCGTGTGGGCGTAGTCGTAAAGGCTCCCCGCATCGCGCCCGCCCCAGTTGGCGAGGAACGGATCGCCGCGCAGGGCCGGCCCAAGGCCGCCGCGCAAGGTCACCCCGTGGCATTCCGAACACTGCACGCCCGCCACCTGACGTCCGCGGCTGACCTGCTCGGATGAAAGGACCAGCGTCTCCGCCGAATCCTGCCCCACCGATATGGAATGAAACCCCATCGAAGCGGCCCCCATGAGCGCTGCTGCGGCGACTCCTCTGACCCAAGACCGCATAGCGAATTCTTCCCCCTGAGCACGCCGGCTACCGTTGACCATCACTACCGGTGCGACATTTTGACTCAGGTGTCAAGTTGGACAGCGCATGGGAACGAAGCGCGCTAATCGCTTCAATTTGTTATTGAATTTCATTCAACGCTTATTCTTTGGCACCGCTCGGTTCAGTTTAATCCGCTGCGCGCCAGGCTGTCCGGGCCCGGTTTCCCGGTCACCGCCCCGCGCTGGGTTCCCCGCTCAACGCGATGCGCCTTGTGATGCCGATGGCATCGAGGAAGGCTTCGTCGTGGCTCACGACCAGCAGCGCCCCATCATAGGCACGCAGCCCCGCCTCCACCGCTTCGATCGAGTCGATATCGAGGTGGTTCGTCGGCTCGTCGAGGATCAGCAATTGCGGCGGGTTGGGGCCGCCCAGCGTCGCAGCCAGCCCCGCGCGCAGCGTCTCGCCGCCCGAAAGGCTCTCGACGGTTTGCAGTGCCGCGTCGGCGCGGAACTTGAACCGGGCCAGCGCCGCTCGGCAGGCGTTCTCGTCGGCCTCGGGGTTGAGCGCGCGGAAATTCTCCCGGATGGACAGCGCTGGATCGAGCAGGCTGACGCTCTGGTCGAGCATGGCATGGGGGACCGGCAGCTCCACGGTGCCGGAGAGTGGCGTCAATTCCCCGATGATCGCCTTGAGCAGGGTGGATTTTCCCGCCCCGTTCGGCCCGATGATCGCGACGCGCTCGGGGCCGATCAAGGTCGCCGACAGACCGACGATCACCGGATGATCCGGATCGTAGCCTGCGGAAAGCTCCGCAATGCGCAATACGGTTCGGCCCGCCGGCAGGCCCGTGGGTGGCAGCGTCACCGCGAGCGGGGTCAGCACCTCGATCTTTTCGCGCGCGGCGTCGGCGGCGGCCTGGGCTTCGGCCATGCGTCCCTCGCGCAGCCGCACGTTCGCGCCGCCCGCCGCTTCGGCCTGGTCCTTCCACGCGTCGAGGATGATGCGCGGCTGGTCGTCCTTCATATGCAGCCGCCGTCCGGCGCGATCCTTTCGCGCCTTGCGCTCGGCCGCCTGCTGGGCGCGGCGGCGGATTTCGGCGCGGTTCTTCTCCGCATCGGCCAGGTCGTGCTGCGCCGCCTCCAGCTCTACGGCCTTTCGCGCACGGTATGCGCTCCAGTTGCCGCCATAGCGCGTCGCGCCGAGGCTGGTGAGCTCCACCATCGCGTCCATGGTTTCGAGCAGCTCGCGGTCGTGGCTGACGACGATGGCGCCGCCGCGCCAGCCTGCGAGCAGGTCGATCACGGCGCGCCGTCCGTCGCGGTCGAGATTGTTGGTCGGCTCATCGAGCACCAGCATGTCCGGCCCGGCAAAGACAAGCGCCGCCAGGGCCGCGCGCATACGCTGCCCGCCCGAGAGGGTATCGAGCTGCGCCTCGGGCGGAACCGAGAGCGAGAACTGCGCCAGCGCGGCCTCGAGCCGCGCGGGAAGCGTCCAGTCGGCGTCGGCAAGCTCATCGAGGCTCGCCTCCCCGGTCTCGGCGCGGGCCAGGATGGCGAGATCGTCCGCTACGCCGAAAAGGTCGGCAATGCTCGCGCCCTCGCCCGCCTCGACGCTCTGGCGCAGCACGCCCAGCGTGCCGGACACGCTCACGCTTCCCGATTGCGGCGCGAGATCGCCCGCAATCAGCCTCAGCAGCGTGGATTTGCCCACACCGTTGCGACCCACCAGCCCGGTGCGTTCGGGGCCGAAGGCGAGATCGAGGTCTGAGAAGAGAAAATGGCCGTCAGGCGTTGCGTAGGACAGGCCGGATAGTGTGACGGAAGATGGCATGGATCGTAGACTCCCCAAGGGCAAGGCGGGTTGGCTTTGCGAAAGGGGAAAAATCCATCGGGGCACACATCCTGTCGGTGTTGATAGGCGGCTTGAAACATAGGCGCCGACCCCGCCGAGGACAAGGGCGGGCAGTCCGGCGCCCGCCGTTATCGCATTCTATACCAATGGCTCCGTAAGGTTCGGCGCGTCCAGAAGGGCTTGGGTTTGTTATGCGTCTGATTTTCGGCACCGTCATCGTCTTAGCCTGCGTTCTGGGCGGCTACGCCGCCATGGGCGGACATCTGGAGGTGCTGTGGCAGCCTTTCGAGGCCGTCATCATCCTGGGCGCGGCGCTGGGCGCCTTCGTCATCGGCAATACCGGTGCGGTGCTCAAGCAATCCCTCGGGATCTTCGGCACCCTGTTCCGCGGCCCGCGCTATAACAAGACCGCCTATCTGGAACTGCTGAGCCTTCAGTTCACCATCTTCAAGCTGGTGCAGTCCAAGGGCCTGCTCGCGCTAGAGACCCATATCGAAAATCCCGAGCAATCCGATCTTTTCGCGCGCTTTCCCACCTTCGCCAAGAACCACCACGCGGTCGTGTTCATGTGCGATTACCTGCGCATGATCACGCTCGGCACCTACGCGCCCCACGAGATGGAGGCGCTGATGGACGAGGAGCTGGAAACCCATCACCAGGAGCAGGAGCGCCTCGTCTCGGCGATCCAGGCCGTGGCCGATGGCACCCCGGCGCTCGGCATCGTGGCGGCGGTGCTCGGCGTCATCAAGACCATGGGCTCGATCACCGAGCCGCCTGAGGTGCTCGGCCATCTCATCGGCGGCGCGCTTGTCGGCACGTTCCTCGGCGTCTTCGTCGCCTATGGCTTCTTCGGGCCCATGGCGCAGTCGCTGCGCAGCATCCACGAGGCGGAAGCCAAGTATTTCCTGGCCATGAAGGTCGGCCTCATCGCCCACATCTCCGGCTACGCGCCCGCCATCGCCATCGAATTCGCCCGCAAGGCCTTGATGAGCGACGTCCGCCCGACCTTCGACGAGGTGGACAAGGCCACCGCCGCATTGTCGCGCCCAGCCTGACCGTATTTCAATTCGCATGGCCCCCACCAATTCCCCCATCATCGTCAAGAAGGTCCGCAAGGCCGCCCATGCCCACCACGGTGGCGCGTGGAAGATCGCCTATGCCGACTTCGTGACCGCGATGATGGCGTTCTTCCTTCTGCTCTGGCTCATCTCCATGACCACGCCCGAGCAGCGCGAGGGACTGGCCGATTATTTCGCCCCGCCGCGGGTCGAGGCGACAGAGAGCGGCGCCGGCGGCCCCATGGGCGGACAGGCGCCCGACGCGCCCGGCACCCAGGAAGTGCGCGACGCGGACGCGGATCGCGCCGCGCCCCTTTCTCCGGTCGGCGCGGACCCCGGCCGCAGCCTCGCGGAAACCAGCGGGCAGGACCCGGATCGCGGCGGGCTCGCCGACTCGCGCCGGGACTCGCAGATCGAGCTGTCTTCCGAAAGCCAGCAGATCTTCCAGGCCGCAGCGGTGAGCATCCGGCAGGCCTGGAACGCGCTGCCCGACGTGGCGCCCTATTCCGACCAGCTTCTGCTCGAGGTCACCGAGGACGGGCTCAATATCGAGATCGTCAACCAGGAAGGGCGCCCTATGTTCTCCGAGGGCTCGCGCTACCCGCTCGAGCCGACCCGCCAGGCCATCGCCGCGATCGCGCCCATCCTGCAGCGGCTGCCCAATCAGGTCCGGATTTCGGGCCACACCGCTGCAGGCATCGCCTATAGCGACCCCAATTACGGACAATGGGAATTATCCGCCGACCGGGCCAACGTGGTGCGCGGCCTGCTCGGCGAGTTCGGGCTGGCCGACAACAAGGTCCATTCGGTGGTGGGCCGCGCGACGTCTGAACCCTATTTCCTCGACGATCCCTATCTTGCCGCCAACGAGCGCATCAAGATCACCGTCATGAACGCCGCCCCGCCCGTGCCCCCCACGATGGCGCCCTAGAGGGTCACAACTTTTCTCCGCACGCAAAGAGAGCGTCCGGGGGCCATCCAACCGAACCATCCGCGCTTTGATTAGCCCGAGATCATCCCAACGGCGATGCCGCCCAGCGCGGTGAGCAAGACGACGATCCAGGGCGGCATCTTGAATACCGTCAACACCACGAAGCCCGCGGCCGCCAGAACGAAGGCCAGTGGCGAGGTGACCGCGCTGGTGAACACCGGATCGTAGAGCGCGGCGGCTAAGATGCCGACCACGGCCGCATTGGCGCCGGCCATGATCGCCTGCGCCCAGGTCCTGGTGCGGAACGCGTCCCAGAACGGCATCGCGCCCAGGAGCAGCAGGAACCCCGGCAGGAAGATTGCCGCGAGCGCGATCAGTGCGCCCGGAACCCCGTTGGGTTCGGGCCCGATCGCCGCGCCCAGATAGGCCGGAAAGGTGAAGAGCGGGCCGGGCACGGCCTGCGCTGCACCATAGCCGGCCAGGAAGCTGTCGGCGGTAATCCAACCCCGCGCCACGGTTTCCGCTTCGAGCAGCGGCAGCACCACGTGGCCCCCGCCGAAGACCAGCGCCCCGGCGCGGTAGAAGGCATCGAACAGCGCCAACCCCTGGCCCGGCCATGTCGCAACCAGCAGCGGAAGTCCGAGGAGAAACGCGCCAAAGAGGCCGAGCGCCGCCAGCCCGGCGGCCGGAGAAACCGGAAAGCGCATGGGCGCCGCGCTCTGGGCAGGCCCGTTGCGCACGAGCGCGATGCCGGCCACGGCTCCCGCGACGATCGCCGCGATCTGGCCAAGCGCCCCCGCAAGCAGCGCCACAATGGTCATAGCGCCCAGGGCGATGACGGCACGCTCGCGGTCCGGGCACAGGGTCCGCGCCATGCCCCAGACGGCCTGGGCCACGATCGCCACCGCCACGATCTTGAGCCCGTCGATCGCGCCGCGCGCGATAGGCCCCTCGAGCACGGCGGAGCCATAGGCGAAAAGCACCAGCGCCACCGCGGACGGCAGGGTGAAGGCCACGAACGCCGCCAAGGCGCCCAATGGCCCGGCACGGAGCAGCCCGAGCGCGAAGCCCACCTGGCTCGACGCAGGCCCGGGCAGAAACTGGCACAGGGCCACGAGGTCGGCATAGGCCCTCTCGTCCAGCCAGGCCCGGCGCTGCACGAACTCGTTGTGGAAATAGCCCAGATGCGCGATGGGGCCGCCGAAGGAGGTCAGCCCCAGCCTGAAGAACGCGGCAAAGACCTCTCCTGCCCTGCCCCGTGTCACCTCTGGCTCACGCTCGTCCATCCGCTTGCCCCGCCGTTTCGGAACCTTGTTCCCGATGGTGCGCGGCAAGGCAATGCCCGGTCCGGAATGTCATCGAAACTTCATGGACGGCCGTGCTTGGAACGGGACAAAAAGTATCGGCATTATCGAACGGATATTTGCCCGCCATCGCGCTGAGGGGCTTCATTGGACATCGCGTTTTTCATCGGCGGGCTCGTGCTGCTCGTTTTGGGCGGCGATCTGCTGGTGCGCGGCGCCGTGGCGCTCGCCGAACGGCTCGGGGTTTCGCCCGTGCTGATCGCCATCGTGCTCGTGGGTTTCGGCACTTCGACGCCCGAGCTCGTGATCTCGGTCCAGGCCTCGCTCGGCGGCTCTCCCGGCATTGCCATGGGCAATATCGTGGGGTCCAACATCGCCAACATCCTGCTGATGCTGGGCATCGCCACCATTATCGCGCCAGTCGCCGTGGGCGTGCGCTCGCTCCGGCGCGACGGCCTCGTCATGCTGGCGGTCGCGGTCGCTTTTCAGGTGATCGCGCTTTTCGTGCCCCTGAGCCGCCCGGTGGGCTTTGCCATGCTCGCGGCCCTCGCCCTCTACATGTGGCTCGCCTACAGCACCGAGCGCCGGGCCATGGCCGTGGCAACCGCCGCGGCGGCCAAGGCGCGCGCGGCCGAGGAGGTGGATCCCGCACTCAAGCCCGGAAAGGGCCCCGGGTTCGTCGTCGCGACCGCGATGGCGATCGGTGGTCTGGCGCTCGTCATCCTGGGCGGGGACGTGCTCGTGGACGCCGCGACCAACATCGCCCGTTCGTTCTCCATTTCCGAGACCGTGATCGGGCTGACGATCGTTGCGGTCGGCACCTCCACTCCCGAGTTGGTCACCTCGATCGTCGCAGCGCTCCGCAGGCAGGGCGACGTTGCCTTTGGCAACATCATGGGCTCGAACATCTACAATATCCTGGGCATCGGCGGGGCCACGGGCGTTATCGCGCCCCTGTCCGTTCCGCAAAGCATCGCGACCTTCGACGCTCCCGTCATGGTGGCGGTCAGCCTGCTCCTGGTGGTCTTCGCCTGGACCGGGCTGCGACTCAACCGGATCGAAGGCGCGATCATGGTCCTGCTCTATGCCGGTTACGTTTTCTGGCTATGGCCGAAATAATGCAAACCGGTTTTCAGGAGCGTGACTTGCAAGCGCAGGCGCGGGGGCGCAAACAGGGAGGCTGTTTGAACCCCGCCTCCGTCTCCTCACTCGGATCGTTCGCGTGAACCGCATCATCCCGCTGACCCTTGCGACTGCCCTGTTCATGGAAAACATGGACTCGACGGTCATCGCGACCTCGCTGCCCGCAATCGCAGAGGATATCGGCACCACGCCGGTGGCGCTGAAACTGGCGTTCACGGCCTATTTCGTCGCGCTTGCGATCTTCATCCCGGTCAGCGCCTGGGTGTCGGACCGGTTCGGCGCTAAGAACGTGTTCCGCGCCGCCATCCTCGTCTTCATCCTGGGCTCGGTGGCCTGTGCGCTGTCGGGGTCGCTCCCCGAATTCGTGATGGCGCGATTCCTCAAGGGCATAGGCGGGGCGATGATGGCGCCCCTCGCCCGGCTCATCCTGGTCCGGACCACGGAAAAACCCGATCTGGTCAACGCCATGGCGTGGCTGACCATTCCCGCGCTGGTCGCGCCCACCATAGGCCCGCCGATCGGAGGGTTCCTGACCACGTTCCTGTCCTGGCACTGGATCTTCCTCATCAACGTGCCCATCGGGCTGATCGGGATTGCGCTGGTCACACGCTTCCTGCCGGAGATCGAGGGGCAGGAAACGCGCCCGCTCGACTGGTTCGGCTTCATTCTCACGGGCATCGCCTTTTCCGGCGTGGTGTTCGGGCTATCGCTCCTGAGCATGCCGCTACTGCCGGTCTGGGTGGCGATTGTCTCGACCGTGGTAGGCTTCGCCGCCGGCGCGGCCTACGTGCTCTATGCCAGGCGGGTGGCGTTCCCGCTTCTGGACCTGCGGGTCTTCGCCAACGCGCCCTTCCGGACCACGGTCATCGGCACGACGCTGTTCCTCATCGGCGTGGGCGCGGTGCCGTTCCTCCTGCCGCTGATGCTGCAGCTTGCCTTCGGCTACAGCCCGTTCGAATCGGGCCTCATCGTATTCGTCAGCGCCTTTGGCGCCCTTCTCATGAAGTTCGTCGCCAAGCCGCTTTTCTCGGCCGTGGGCTTCCGCACCGCGCTGCTCTGGTCCACCGTGCTTTCGGCCATTCTCATCATGGTCACCGGAACATTCGTGCCCGAAACGCCCATCGTGGTGATGATGACCGTCATCTTCGCCTCGGGCCTCGTGCGTTCGGTCTACTTCACCGGCCAGAACGCGCTCGCCTTCGCCGAGCTGGACACGAGCGCGACCGGTCCCGCCGCGGCCATCCATGCGGTGATGCGGCCCATCGCCACCGCCCTGGGCGTGGCGGTCGCCGGCATCGTGCTCGAGGCCAGCGCGCATCTGCGCGGGGACGCGCTGGCCCTGCCCGACTTCCATTTCTCGTTCCTGGTGGTGGGCGGCATCTCGCTGATCGCCGTATTGCCCTTCATCACCCTGCGGCGCGACGCCGGCACCGAAGTGTCCGGGCACATGACGCGGGCGCAGCGGGAAGCGCTGGTCGAGCGCTCGCGCACCGTCGAAGCCCGCTCGCCGCGGTTCTGATCGTCAGTCGACCCGCTGGCCTTTGAAGCTCTTGGCAATGAGGTAGGTTTCGGCCGATTCGGCGCGGCTGGCCGGCGGCTTGGCATGAAAGGTGGTCGCGAAATTGCGCTTGAGCATGGCGAGAAGGTCATGCTCGGTGCCGCCCTGGAACACCTTGGCCACGAACGTGCCGCCGGGAGCCAGCACATCGAGCGCGAAATCCGCGGCCAGCTCCACCAGCGCGATGATCCGCAGGTGATCGGTGGCGCGGTGCCCGGTCGTGGGCGCTGCCATATCGGACAGGACGACGTCGGCCTTGTGCCCGCCCAGCGCCGCGATCAGGGCGTCGGGCGCGTCGGGATCGGTGAAATCCTTCTGGAGCAGGATGGCGCCCGGCACCGGATCCATCTCCAGATAGTCGATGCCCACGACCAGCGGATTGTCCACGGTCGATCCCACGGCCTTGGCCGCGACCTGGCACCATCCGCCGGGCGCGGCGCCCAGGTCGACCACGCGCATGCCGGGCTTGAGGATATTGTGCTTCTCTTCGAGCTCGACGAGCTTATAGGCCGAGCGGGCGCGAAAACCCTCGCGCCGGGCGCGGGCCACATAGGGGTCGTTGAGCTGGCGCTGGAGCCACAGCGTGGACGAGGTCGAGCGCTTCCGCGCGGTCTTGACGCGTGTCTTGAGGTCGCGCTCGTACTTGCGGCCCGAGCCCTTTCCGGTGGGTTTATCGGGCATGGCGGCCTTGCCTGCGGTTGCGTGCGGGATGACCGCGCATCCAGACGTGATCCTCGCTCATCATGGAGATCAGGATGCCCTCCCGCAGGCCGCGATCGGCGACACGGATGCGCTCGCACGGCCATTCGCGCCGGATCGCCTCGAAGATGGCGCAGCCCGGGATCACGAGATCAGCGCGCTCGCGGCCGATGCACGGATTGGCGACGCGCTTCGCGTAGTTCATGCCCAGGAGCACGCGCATGGTGGCGTCCACATCCTCGCGCCGCATCCATAGCCCATCGACCTTGGATCGCTCGTAGCGCTCCAGCCCCAGATGCAGGCCGGCGAGCGTGGTCACGGTGCCGGACGTGCCGACGAAATGGATCGGATGGGTCTCGAGCATGGCTTCGAGCTTGTCGCGCCCCCGGAACCGCCCGAGCTCATCGCGGACATGGGACACCATGGCCTCGAAACCTTCGGGCGTGACGTCGATGCCCCCGAACCGTTCGGCAATCGAGACCACGCCCACGGGCAGGGACTGCCACGAGCGGATCGAGGCCGACGTCTTGCCGTGGTTCTTGGGACGGCCGCCGCGGAAATCGAGCCAGGCCAATTCGGACGATCCTCCGCCGATGTCGAAGAGCAGCGCCCCGGGCGCATCGGCCTCGATGAGGTCGGCGCAGCCGGTGACCGCCAGCTCCGCCTCGGTCTTGCGGTCCACCACCTCGAAATCCAGGCCAAGCTCGTCCCTGACGCGGCGCAGGAAGACATCGGCATTGTCGGCCGCCCGGCACGCTTCGGTGGCGACCAGCCGCATGCGGAGATTTTCGTGCTGGGCCAGCTTGGTGCGGCAGGTTTTGAGCGCGTCGAGCGTACGGTCCATGGCCGCGTCCGACAGGCGGCCCGACTGGCTCACCCCCTCGCCCAGGCGCACGATGCGCGAAAAGCCGTCGAGCACCCGGAAGCCGTTTTCCGACGGGCGCGCGATCAGGAGCCGGCAATTGTTGGTGCCGAGGTCCAGCGCCGCATATGCGGTTCCGCGCCGCTTCGCGCCTGCCGGAGTCCTTTGGCCGGAAGTCCGCCGTGCCCCTCCCTTTCCGTCCCGCGCCGTTGCAATGGCGGATGGGCCGGCAGGATGAGGTGCAGGGACAGCAATGCCCCTGCGATGCGCCTGCGCCGGGGCATCCGGCGGCGCAGCCGCGGCGGACCGATCGAGATCGGTCAATCGTCTGGCTCCACCCCCACCGGTCGCCGCGGCGGACGATCTAGGCCGCGCAGGCGCCCCAGCGGGGCGTTCGAGTTCTGTTGTTCATCAACAGCCTAGAGCAAGCCGAGGTGTGACGCAATCGCCACGCTGCCCGCTATAGCGGCTCGGGGCCCATGTTTTGCCGCATTGGGCCACTTAACCCCGCTCCTGCGGGTCGGTCTCTCCTCCCGCCCATTACCAGCAACCCGTCCGGATCATGCATCCGGACCCGGGAGCTTTCCAATTCCCGCGTCGGAAGAAAGGAAAGCTCCGCGCTTCAGCTGCGGCCTGGGCTTGCCCATCGACCCGAAGCGCTTTGACATCTGGAGCCTAACTTGTTCATGCGTATGCTCGCCGTGTTTGCCTTTGCCCTTATGGGCTATTTCGTCACCGATGCCCCCGTGGCCGCCCGCGATTCCAACACCGTCATCCAGGTCATGCTGGCCGAGCTCGGTCACCAGCGTCCCGAAAACTGTCCCGGGCGCTGGTGCGCCTGTTATCTCGACAACGTCCTGGCGCGGTCCGGCCTTGCCCCGCGCGGCTCGAATATCGCCCGCGACTTCGCCAATTACGGCGCCCCAGCCGAGCCCGGACAGATCGGCGCGATCATGGTGATGTCCAACCATGTGGGCGTAGTGGTTGGAACCTGCGGGAACGGGCAGGTGCAAATCGTGTCCGGCAATTACTCCAACCGCGTGGCCCTCGGATGCTACAACGCCTCCCGCGCCATCGCCTGGCGCGCGCCGGCAGCGGTGTGAATGCACCGCATCGACCATCCCTTGCGGAAATTGCCGATCAAGACTTGAAATCGCAGATCAAGGCCGATACATAGCCCGACATCGTTCGGCCGGCGTGCTTCGTCCGGATCGGCCTTGGTGGGGAATAGGTTAACGGTAGACCCACGGACTCTGACTCCGTTAGTCCTGGTTCGAATCCAGGTTCCCCAGCCAACACTTCTCGAGACGCGAAATGACGTAGCAAGAGCATGCATCGGCATGCCCCTTCGCGTCACGTGCCGAAGAAGGATCGGAAGCTAAAGCACCACAAGCGGGCAGGCCGGATCGGCGGCCCATTCCTGTAGCGAGGCGTCGTAAACGCGCACGTGCTCGTGGCCCAGGCGCCTCAGCACATAGGCTGCGGCGGTGGCCGCGACGCCGCCGCCGCAGAAGGTAATTACGGGCCTGTCGAACGCGACTGCCGCTTCGGTTACGATCTCGCGCAGCCGCGATATGGAGTGGAACAGTCCCGTCTGCGGGTCGATGAGCGCCCCGGCGGGGATGTTCACGCTACCCGGTATGGTGCCGGGCCGGGCATAATTGCTCTCCGCACCCGAAAACTGCGCCGGCGGCAAGGCGTTGACCAGCAGCGTATCGCCCCTCTCCAGCGCTGTCCGCACCGCATCCATGTCGCAGAAGAGCCCTGCATCGCCCCAGCGCTCCACCGGAACCGCTTCAGGCGTCCTGGCGGCTCCGGTCTCGACAGGCAGGCCCAGCGCGGTCCAATGGCGCCAGCCTCCATCGAGCACACGCACCCTCCTGTGCCCCGCATTGGCCAGCACCCAGAAGGCGCGCGTCGCCGTCCAATACCGCTCCTTGCTGTACAGGACGACCTCGCTGTCCGACCCGATTCCCAGTCCGGCGAGGACCTGCCCCAGGGCTTCGCTCCGGGGCCGGGTGAAGCGCAGCGGGCTTGCCGGATCGGAAAGCGCACGCGCGACATCGACATAGAGCGCGCCGGCTATGTGGCCCTCAGCGAAGGCCTTGTCCATCGCCACGGCGCGGGCCTCACCGCCCCCTCGCGCCACCGCAACGGAGCAATCGAGGATCACGAGACCCGGTTCGCCCAGTCTTCCGGCAAGTTCGGTCGCAGACACGAGACTGTCCATCATCGCCGGCCTTTCGCGGAAAGATTGCGCATCGCCTCCGGATGGCCGGCGAGGAAATGCTCGAGATTGTCGAGAAGATAGGGCAGCACCTGCTCGCGATAGGTCCGGCTCTTGCCCCCGATATGCGGGCTCACCAGCACCTTCGGATGGTCCCAGAACGGGCTTTCCGGCGGCAGGGGCTCGGTGTCGAACACATCGAGCGCCGCGGCGGCGAGATGCCCGCTGTCGAGGGCGGCGAGAAGATCGGCTTCGACCACGATCCCGCCCCGCGAAAGATTGGTGAGATAGGCGCCCCGGGGTAATGCGGCCATAACCTTTGCGTCCACCAGCCCGCGCGTCGAGGCATCGAGCGGCAGCAGCACCACCAGATGCCGGGCCTCCACGACGGCCTCGGCAAGCGCATCGCGGGTGAAGATTGCATCGAACCCCTCGACCTGCCTTTGGCGCGATGTCACGCCCAGCGTGCGCATGCCGAGCGCGCGGCAACGCTGCGCCAGGTCCACCGCGATATGCCCCACGCCCAGAATGGCGACCGTCGCACCGGAGAGCAGGTCGGGCTCGAACTGGGCCCAGCGGTGCGCCGCCTGGTTGTCGCGCATGCGGCCCATCTCGCGCGCCATGTACAGCATCATCGCCAAGGCCGCTTCCGACATCTGCGGCCCGTGCGCGCCGATCGAGGAGGTCACCGCCACGTCCGGCCGCAGGCTCGGCGCGCGCAGGATCGAGTCCACCCCGCTGGTCAGCGCGTGCAGCCAGCGGGCACGCGGCGCGGCCGCGATCAGCGTTTCGTTGAAATGCTGGCCGAGCGCCACGACCGCATCGGCCCGCCCCGCCAGCGGCAAGGCCTCGGCCTGCCCTGCCGCCTTCAGCACTTCGACGTGCGGAAATCGCTGCGCGATGGCCGTGGCGTAGACATCGGCGAAATCGTTGACGATCAGGATGGTGGTCATTGCCGGGTTCCCTGCCCTCTCCGGCCGATCCTAGTCCGCCGTCGCCCTCTGCGCGATCTGCTCGACCGAGAATCCCGCGGTCTTCTTGTAGGCCGCGGCAATGGCGACGCGTTCTTCGTGCGGGATCACGTCCTCGATATCGTCGAACCCGTCCGGTGCGCGTTCCTCGGCGAGGTTGAGCACCTGGTCCGGCCCGTCCGTGCGGTTGGCCAATACCACCTGCGCACTGGCTTCGCGCCGCAGGTCGTCATAGCGGTCGAGCGCGGCGGGGACATCGGTCTTTGCCAAAAGATCGGCCAGGGTCTCGGCGTCGATCACGGCTTGCGCCGCCCCGTTCGATCCGGCCGGATACATGGGATGGGCCGCGTCGCCCAGCAGCGTCACCCGTCCATGCGTCCAGCGCGGCAGCGGGTCACGATCGACCAGGGGAAATTCGAAGATCTCCTCGGCATTCTCGATCACGCCATGCACGTCGAGCCGGTCGAAATGCCAGCCGCGGAAGGGCTTCAACGCCTCCTCGTTGGAAATCCGCCGGTTCCAGTCCGCGCGTTGCGGGGCCGGCTGGTCCACCTTGAGCGTCAGGACGAAATTGATCATCGCCTTGCCCTCCTTCTCGGCGGCGACCGACATGGGATAGCCCATGAACTTCTGCCCGCCATGGCCGAACCAGACCATGGAGCGTCCGGACATGTAGGGCGTCCACAGCGTCCGACCCCGATACATCATGCGGCCCGAATAGATGGGCTCGCCTTCGTCGGGGTAGAGCGTCTTGCGCACCACCGAATGGATGCCGTCCGCGCCGATCAGCGCGCTGCCGGCATAGGTTTTCTCGCCCTCGGCCGTCTCAAACCGGGCAATAACCTCGTCTCCTCGGCCCTCAAACCCGGCAAGCCGATGGCCGAGGAGGATGTTCTGTGCGCCCAGCCGCGCCAGCGCCGCGCGGTAGAGGATCATCTGCAATTCGCCGCGATGGATCGAATATTGCGGAATGGGATAGCCGGCGGCGCGGCCGCGGGGCTCGCGCCAGATCTCCTGGCCGTGCCGGTTGTGGTAGACCGATTCCGTGGTCTCCGGCGCGGTGGCGGCGATCTCGTCCTCGATGCCGAGCCGGCGGAAGACGAGGGTGGCGCTGGTCTGGACATTGATGCCGAGCCCGAGTGGGCGCAAATCCGGCGCGGCCTCGAACACGCGGCACGGGACGCCCAGGCGATGCAGCTCGAGCGCGAGGGTCAGCCCCCCGATGCCGGCGCCCGCGATCAGAACCGGTGCAATGGCGGATTGGGTCATGAGCATCCTTTCGGCAAAGACGCGTCCCCGAAGGGGCCTCGGCAAGGGCATATGGGTCGCAAGCTCAGCCCGCATCCCGGACCATTCGAGTTATCGCCGGCCCCGATCCCCGTCAATAAAAACGTTTATCCGCATTGATGACCGGTGGAATATCGATTATCCCGTGGCTTCTATCGTTTTCGGCACGTTGCGGGGCTCCATGGACGCAAAGATCACTCGTTTCATTTCCTTTCGGAAGGCAGGGCAGGAAAGCTTCGGCGTCTGGACGGATGACGGCGTGATCGATCTCTCCTCGCGCTCGGGGCACGCCACGCTGAAAGAGGCGATCGCGGCGGGTGCCCTCGATGAGCTTGCAGCGCTTGCGGCCGGTGTCCAGACTCCCGATCACGCGCGCGACGCCATCCAGTTGCTGCCGGTCATCCCGCAGCCGGGCAAAATCCTGTGCGTGGGGCTGAACTATCACGATCACGTGGCGGAGACGGGCCGTGAGCTCACCGTCAACCCTGCCCTGTTCGTGCGCTTTCCCGAAAGCCAGGTCGCCCATGGCGATCCCATCCTCGTGCCGGCGATTTCCGAAAAGCTGGACTATGAGGGGGAGCTGGCGCTGGTCATCGGCAAGGGTGGGCGCAATATCGCCGAAGCCGACGCGCTCGCCCATGTGGCGGGTTATGCCTGCTACAATGACGGTTCGGTGCGCGACTGGCAGTACCACACCACCCAGTTCACCGCGGGCAAGAATTTCGTCGGCACCGGCGCGTTCGGGCCCTGGCTCATCCCGGCTTCCCAGATCGGCGACGTGGGGTCCCTGCGGCTCGAAACCCGCCTGAACGGGACGGTGATGCAGTCCGCGACCGTCGACATGATGATCACGCCCATCGCGCGCCAGATCGCCTATATCTCGACCTTCACACCGCTCGCCCCGGGCGACGTCATCATCACCGGCACTCCCGGCGGCGTGGGCGCCAAGCGCAATCCCCCGGTATTCCTCAAGCCAGGCGACCTCATCGAGGTCGAGGTTGACCGCATCGGCGTTCTGTCCAACCGTGTGATGGCCGAAACCGCCGCCTGAGGCCCCTCCATGAAGATCGCCGGCTTTGAGATTTTCCACGCCGACGGCGGCTGGCGAACCCTTTCCTTCCTCAAGATCATCAGCGATACGGGCCTTTCGGGCTGGTCCGAATTCAGCCAAGCCAGCACCTCCCCCGCCCTGGGCGCGGTGATCTCAGCCCTTGGCACCTCCCTTGTCGGCCGCGATCCACTCGGTGGCGCCGCGCTGGCCGCCGAGTTGCGCGCCGCGACCCGGCCGTCGGGCGGCGGGCTCGACACCCTCGCCATCGCCGCCATCGAGAATGCCTGCCTCGATCTTCGGGCCCGACATCATAGCGTGCCCGTCTACGACCTGCTCGGCGGGGCACTGCGCACGCGGTTTCCCCTTTACTGGTCGCAATGCGCCACGCTCCGGGCACGCTTCGGCGGCAAGCCCGGCTTTCCCCGGCTCGACGGCTATGACGGCATCGCAGCCGCGGCCGCCGAGGTGAAGCAGGCCGGCTTTGCCGCGCTGAAATCCAATATTCTCGTTCCGGACGGCATGGGCGGCTTTGTCAATCATCGCCCCGGCTTCGGCCCCGGCCCGGGCTATCCGGACCGCGTGGTGGATACCGCACTCCTTGCCCATATCGAGGCGCTTTTCGCCGCCCTGCGCGCCGGCGCGGGTCCCGATGTCGAACTGATGCTCGACCTCAATTTCAACACCCGCCCCGAAGGCGCGCGCCGCGTCGCCGAAGCGGCCCGCGATTTCGGCATCTCGTGGCTCGAGCTCGACCTGCCCCATCCGAAAGCGCTCAGAGAGCTGCGCGGCAACGGCGTCGCCATTGCCTCGCTCGAAACCGTGCTCGGCGCCTCCGCCCTGCGCCCCTATCTCGAAGCCCGCGCGGTCGATATCGCCATCATCGATCCGCAATGGAACGGGGTGGCCGAGGCCGTCACCATGGCGCGGCTCGCCGACGCCTTCGACGTCATGGTCGCGCCCCATAATTTCCACGGGCCGCTTTCGACCCTGATGGGCGCCCATATGTGCGCCGCGATCGGCAACATGCGCAGCTTCGAGATCGTGATGGACGAAGCCCCCTGGGTCTCCGGCTTCCTCCACGCCCCGCTCGACCTGCGCGACGGGCATCTCCATCTCGGCGACGGCCCCGGCTGGGGGACCGAGGTCAACGAGGCGGCGCTCGCCGCAAAGCGGGTCTAGCCATGCCACACCTTTCCGTCGAACTCAGCCGCAATCTCGTCGATCGCACTGACATCCCCGCTTTGCTGGCTGCCCTCCATGCGGCAGCCGCCGCGGCCGGGCTACCGGGAGACCTGATCCGCGCCCGGGCCCATGTGCTCGACCATTATCACATCGGCACCGGCGCGCCCGAGGAGGCGCTGGCCGCCATCGTGCTGCGCGTGGCTCCCGGCCGCCCGCAGGACGCTTTGCGCGCCATCGGCGAAGCCGTTCGCGCCCGCGCCGCGGCCCTGCTCGCGCCGGCCGGCCTGCACACCCATCTCACGGTCGAGGTTCAGGAAGTCTCCCAGTTCGCGGCCTTCCGGGAAATCCTCGTTCCCTGAAGAGGTTATTCGCGGAACTTGTCCCGCAGGATCGTGAACGTGCGCTGGTAATGCGCGGTCAGTAGGTCCACCGCCAGGGTCACGTCCCCGGCGAACACCGCGTCCATGATGGCCTTGTGCTCGTCGGCGGCGTTCCGGGTCGAGGCGCTCTGGCGCGCGGCCACGAACCGGAAGCGGTTGAAGCGGTCGCGCAGGTCGTCGCAATACTGGATCAGGATCGACGAGCCGCATTCGCTGATCAGCGCCCGGTGGAATTCCCGGTGATACAGCTCCCATTCCGGGTTCGATATGCCGCCCTCGTCCTCGAGAAAACGCGTGCGCCGCGACATCCGGTGATAGGCGAGCAGGATGGTTTCCTCCCAGGCGTCAGAGCGGTGCGCCATGGATTCCGCGATCGCCCGCGCCTCCAGCCAGCACCGCGTCTTGGCCAGCTCCGCGAGATGGTCGAGGCTGGCCGCGGTCACGGCGAACCCCTTCTGGTCGCGATGGACGACCAGGCCCTCGGCCGAAAGCCGGCTCAGCGCTTCGCGCACCGGGCTCGCTCCGGCGACGTACCGTTCGCAGACCGAGCTCACCGACAGCTTGGTTTCCGGCAGCAGCACACCGTTGAGAATGTCCTCGCGCAGGCTCTGGTAGACCGAGGAGGCGATGGTCTGTCCCGAGGCCCTGTGGCGCAGCCGGGCCAGCCCGTTCTCCATTTCGTGTGCCTTGCGCAATTCCATTCTTCTCGACCCTTCGGATTTAAATTTGTGTAGCACCGACCGTCGTTGACAGGAAATCGATCTGAAACCTATTAATCTAACAATAAACGATAATCCGGAGGGTCAAACGTGCTTTCTCGTTCAATCAGGTCGAAACTTCTGCCGGCTGCCCTCGCGGGGGCAACCCTCCTCGCCACGTTGACCGGGGCGCAGGCCCAGGACAATGCCGTGGAAAGCATCACGGTCGTGGTCCCCACCGCCTCGGCGATTTCCAATTTCCCGCTCTGGGTCGCCAAGGGCGAGGGCTATTTCGCCGATGAGGGCCTCGACGTCACCGTGCAGGTGGTCGACGGCTCCGCCGCCTCCATCCAGGTGCTGACCTCCGGCCAAGCCGAGATCGGCCATGCCGGCCCCTCCCTCGTGTTGCAGGCCCAGGAACGCGGCGTCGACGTGGTCGCCTTCTACAACCTCAATCCCAACAGCGTATTCGGCGTCATCGTCGAAGGCGATTCCGGCTATACCGATGTCGCCCAGCTCGAGGGCAAGATCATCGGCGTCGGCACCGCCGACGGCGCCGAGGTCCCGTTCTTCAACGGCATCATGCGCTCCATCGGCCTGGTCGAAGGCGAGGACTACGAGCTGCTCGTGGTCGGCGACGGCGGGCTTGCCGCGGTCGGCTTCACCCGCGGCGATATCGACGCCTATGTCGCCTCGACCTCCGACGCCTCGATCATGCGCGCCCGCGGCATCGACGTCTCCAACATCACCCCCGCCGCGTTCCGCACCCAGTTCGGCAACGGCTTCGTCACCCTGCGGGAAACCCTGGACTCCAACCCCGAGCTGATCGAACGCTTCGGCCGCGCCTTGGTCCGGGCCGCGATCTTCGCCCAGGACCCGGCCAACGAGGATGCGGTTCTGGCGCACGCAGCGGTCGGCAATCCGCAGGAAGGCGAGGATCGCGAGTTCGCCTCCGCCCTGTTCGAAACCATTCTCGAACGCGGCACCCCGCTCGATCTTTCCAACGGCTGGGGCTACTTCCCCCGCGAAGGCTGGGAATTCTGGCAGGAGACCGAGTTGGCCAATGGCGGTCTTTCCGCTCCGCTGGACAATCTCGATGCGGCCTTCACCACCGACTTCGTCCAAGCGTGGAACGCTCAATGACGCAGACGACGTCCGATCCTCTTCGGCGTCTGGAGACATCATCCCTCGCGGATGATGTCTTCACGTTGAGACATGTGTCCAAGACCTACGCGACCCGCAATGTCGAGGCACTCAAGAACGTCAGCCTGTCGCTCAAGCGAGGCAGCTTCGCCTCGGTCATCGGCACCAGCGGCTGCGGCAAGTCCACCCTGCTCAAGATCATGGCCGGCCTGATCTCCCCCTCGGCGGGGAGCGTTTTGCTGTCGGGCGATCCGGTCGTCGGCACAAGGCGCGACATCGGGCTCATGTTCCAGCAGGCAACGCTCTTTCCCTGGAGCACGGTGATCGAGAACGTCCTCTTGCCGATCCGCATCCGTGACGGCAAGGCGGCAGCGAAAGCGAAGCGCAGTGAAGCGCTTGCCCTTCTGGACATGGCCGGGCTCAAGGGCTTCGAGAACGTCTATCCCTCCGAGCTGTCGGGCGGCATGGCCCAGCGCGCCGCCATATGCCGCATGCTGGTCACCGAGCCGGAAGTATTGCTGCTCGACGAGCCGTTCAGCGCGCTCGACGAGATGACGCGCGACTTCATGAACATGGAGCTCCAGCGCATCTGCCAGGAGCGCGAGGCCACGGCCTTCCTCGTCACCCATTCCATCGTCGAGGCGGTGATCCTCTCGGACGTGATCTACGTCATGTCCCCGCGTCCCGGTCGCATCACCAAGGTGGTGGAGGTCGACCTGCCGCGTCCCCGCACCCTCGACATCATGGGCGAGAAGCGGTTCGGCGACATCGTCGCCGAAGTGCGCGCCCATCTCAACGAGAGTTCCGGCCATGGCCATTGACGCTACCCCCGCTTCGGCACAAGAGGCGCCGCTTCCCTCGACGGTGTGGGAACGCAAGCCCTCCTGGATCGCGCGCATCCCGCAGCCGGTTCTCGTTCTCGCCGTGGGTGCGATCTTCGTTGCGATCTGGCAGGTCGCCTTTTCGCTCGAACTCGTCTCCCCCATCCTGCTCCCCTCGCCCGGCGCGACCTTCAACCAGATCATCGTCGTGGGCACCAATCTGCTGACCGGCGGCTACATGCTGCCCGCCTTCTGGATCACGACGCAGGAAGTGTTCATCGGCTTTGCCGTCGCCATCGTCATCGGCATCGGGCTCGGGGTCATCGTGGGCGAGACCGCCATCGGCCAGAAGGCGATCATGCCCTATCTCGTGGCCATCAACACCATGCCCAAGGTGGCCTTCGCGCCGCTTTTCGTCGCCTGGCTCGGCTTCGGCATCGGCTCCAAGGTGGCGCTGGCCGCCTTCCTCGCCTTCTTCCCCATCATGGTGGGCACAGCCGCCGGCCTGCATGCGGCGGACGCCAACGCCCGCATGCTGTTCCAGACCATGAGCGCCAGCCGTTGGCAGACCCTCATCCACCTCAAGTTCCCCGCCGGGCTGCCCATGATCTTCGCCGGGCTCAAGAACGGCGCCGTGCTGGTGGTGATCGGCGCCATCGTGGGCGAATATCTCGGCGGCGGCAGCGGCTTCGGCGAGCTGGTGCGCGTGGCGTCCTCGATCCTCGATACCGCCCGCGTCTTCGCGCTCATCATCTATCTCTCGCTGCTGGGGGTCGTGCTCTTCGCCCTTGTCAGCCTGCTCCAGCGCAGGCTCGTCTTCTGGCATACCGAAAAGGCCGGTGGCGCCAGTCTCGACTGACGCGCCGCCGCGCCATCCTCCATCCATCCGAGGAACCCGATCATGGCCCATCCCGATACGCTCCTCCTGATCGATGGTGAGTGGCGTCCTGCCGCGGCCGGAGAATGGATCGCGGTCGAAAACCCCGCGACGGAAGCGGTGATCGGGCGCGTCGCGCATGCGCGGGCCGCCGACATCGACGCGGCGGCCGAAGCCGCGGCGCGCGCCTTTCCGGCCTGGGCCGCAACCCCGGCCATCGAACGCGCCGCGCTGATCCGAGGCGCCGCGCGGCTCCTGCGCGAGCGCAGCGACGCCATTGCCGCGACGATAACCGCCGAACAGGGCAAGCCGCTGGCCGAAGCGAAGCACGAAATCCAGATCGGCGCCGGCGTCCTCGACTGGTTCTCCGAGGAGGCCATGCGCCTTTATGGCCGCACCATTCCCGCGCGCGGCCCCGGCGTGTTGCCCCTGACCATCCGCCAGCCTGTCGGCCCTGTTGCGGCCTTCGCGCCCTGGAACATGCCGATCAACCAGGTGGTGCGGAAGGTCGCCGCCGCGCTCACCGCCGGCTGCACCTTGGTCATCAAGGCCGCTGAGGAAACCCCGGCGGCGTCCGCCGAAGTGCTGCGCGCCGTCGCCGATGCCGGCGTGCCCGCCGGGGTCGTCAACCTGCTCTACGGCACCCCCGCGGAGATTTCCGAGCGGCTGATCGCCCATCCCGCGATCCGCAAGATTTCGTTCACCGGCTCGACGAAGGTGGGCAAGCAGCTCGCGGCGCTGGCCGGCACGCACATGAAGCGCGTCACCATGGAGCTGGGCGGTCACGCGCCGGCCATCGTCTGCGCCGACGCCGATCTCGACAAGGCCGCGACGCTTCTGGGGCACGCTAAATTCCGCAATGCCGGCCAGATCTGCATGGCGCCCACGCGCTTTCTCATCGAGGACAGCGTGTTCGAGCCGATGGTCGCGCGTCTGGTTGCCCATGCCGGCGCCCTCAAGGTCGGCGATGGCACCGAGCCGGGCGTCCAAATGGGGCCGCTCGCCAATGGCCGCCGCGTGTCCGAACTCACCACGCTGGTGGCGGACGCGCTCGCGCAGGGCGCGACCCTGCGCCTGGGCGGGGAACGGCTGGGCAATGTGGGGCACTTCTTCGCCCCCACCGTCCTCGCCGACGTTCCCACCACCGCGCGCATCATGAACGAGGAGCCTTTCGGCCCGGTCATCATCGCCAACCGCTTCTCGACGCTGTCCGACGCGCTGGCGGAGGCCAACCGCCTGCCCTACGGCCTCGCCTCCTTCGCCTTCACCGGCTCGCTCGCCACCGCACACACGCTGGCCCACGGCATCGAGGCGGGCATGCTGACGGTCAACCAGCTCGGCCTCGCGGTCCCCGAGACGCCCTTCGGCGGGGTCAAAGAGTCCGGCTACGGCTCGGAAGGAGGGCCGGAAGCGCTCGACCCCTATCTGGTCACCAAATTCGTCTCGCTCGGCATCTGACGCGCGGGCGCCCGGAGGTTCACATGGCGAATGGCGCCGACGCACTCGTCGCAACCCTTATGGCCAACGGGGTCGATACGTGTTTTGCCAATCCGGGCACATCCGAGATGCATTTCGTCGCTGCGCTCGACCGCAACCCGGAAATGCGCTGCATCCTCGGCCTGTTCGAAGGTGTCGTCACCGGGGCAGCGGATGGCTACGCGCGCATAACCGATAAACCCGCTTCTACGCTCCTCCATCTCGGTCCAGGGCTCTCATACGGCATTCCAAACCTGCATAATGCGCGTCGTGCGCGCACTCCGGTGGTCAATATCGTGGGTGATCACGCCACCTGGCACCTGCCCCATGACGCGCCGCTGACCAGCGATATCGACAGCATCGCCCGTCCGGTTTCCGCATGGTACTCGCGCGCAGAGACCGCCTCCGAAGTTGCCCCGGCAGCGGCTCAAGCCATTGCTTATGCAAGAGAAAACCGCGCGGTGGCGACCCTCGTCCTTCACGCCGACGCGGCCTGGACCGACCTGCCCGAGGGCGCTCCGCTTGCGGTTCCCGCGCCCGCCATGTCCGATGGCAGGACCACGCCCGACCTCGCCCCGGCGATCGCGGCGCTCAGGCAGGCAAGAAAGCCCGCTATCATCCTCTCAAACCTCAATCTTTCCGCCGATCTCATCGAAAAGCTCGGCCACATCTCCGCTCATTTCGGCGCGGCTCTTTTCACCCAGCTCACCGGCCGCGTCGCGCGCGGTCGCGGCATCGTGCCCATTCGGGTGATCCCGGTTCGTCACACCGTAGCCCTTGAAATGCTTGGCGAAATCGACGTCGCCCTATGCATCGGCGGTAGCGCCCCGGTCAGCTTCTTTGCTTATCCGGGCGAGCGATCCGAACTGCTACCCGACGGCGCGCAGGCGATCGAATTTCCGGTAGAGACCCATGATCCCGCGGGAATCATCGAGGCATTGCTTGGGGTTACCGGCAGCGCAAAGCAACTCCCCCAGCCCCCCACCCTCGCGAACCTTCTCGGCTCGTTCGCTGCGAATGACGCGCTGACGCCGGACGTCCTCTCGGCGGTTCTGGCTGAAGAATCGCCCGAAGGCGCTGTAATCGTTGATGAATCGCTCACCTCAGCGGGCAGGTATCCGCGCCTCGCGCCGGCCATGCGTCCCCACGATCACCTGCCGCTCACCGGTGGTGCCATCGGCATCGGTATCCCGCTCGCCACCGGCGCCGCCATCGCCGCCCCGGCACGAAAAGTGATTACGCTTCAGGCAGATGGCAGTGCGCTCTATACCATCCAGGGCCTCTGGACCCAGGCCCGCGAGCGGCTGGACGTGGTGACAATCATCCTCTCCAATCGCGCTTACGCCGTCCTGCGCGGCGAGATGCGCAAGGTCGGGGTCGGTACGATCGGCCGCAATGCCCGCGCCATGATGGATCTTGACGATCCAGCCCTCGACTGGTGCGCACTGGCTGAAGGCATGGGCGTTCCCGCCCGCCGCGCCGCGACCGCCGCCGCGTTCCGCGACGCGCTCAGCGCCGGGCTCGCCGAACCCGGCCCCTTTCTGATCGAAGCGGTACTCTGACGCGCGACCGGGCCGCTATGCCGCCCGGGTGAGCGGAGTTTCCTCGGACCTCTGCTCGACCAGCGCGCCATGCAGGGCGCGGATCGCGTCCTCGAAGCGGTCTTCCTCCACGATCACCTGCAGGTCGACCTTGCGGAGCAGGTCGTGCAGCGCGAGAATCGGAACACCCTTTTCGGCAAGCGCAGCGATCGCCCTGGAGAGGATCGACGGATCGCCCAGATCGCGGCCGATGGCCGAAATCATCGCAACCCGGCGCAGGGTGATCTCGGCGGCCGGGAAGGCCTGCAACAGGTCGGCTTCCACGCGCTTGATCGCCTTGAGCGAACCCTTCACGAAATGGGTTATCGTATTGGCATTGGATGACTTGGAGATGATCCGGACCGTATGGCGGTTCAGCGCGTCCAGAATTCCGGAATCGTAGCCCTTCACCCCGACCATGTCCTGGTCGTAGAAGGCGAGCGCGAAGACGCCTTGAAGTCCCGTCACCATCTCGACCGCCTGCCCGGCAGGAGCGAGGTCGGCCCGGATGATGGTGCCGGGGTGGTCGGGCTCGAACGCATTGCGCACGCGCAGCGGAATGCCGGCCTGGCGCAGGCTCTTGGCCGCGCGCGGATGGATCGCCTCCATGCCCATATTGGCCAGTTGGTCGGCGACGTCATAGTTGGTTTCGCCAAGCACCCTGACGGTATCCGCGCCCACGATCCGCGGATCCGCAGAAGAGAGGTGAAACTCCTTGTGGATGATCGCCTCTGCCGCCCCGCTCACCACCGCGACCCGGCTGAGCGTCACTTCGGAATAACCCCGGTCGTATGTCTGCATCAGCACCTCACGGCACTGGGCATAGCCGGTCACGATCGGCAATTCAGTGGCGAGATCGACGCCGTCGAGGGCCCGCTGGATCGTCGTATCGAGATCGGCGACGCTTTCCTGCCGCCACCCCGTAAGATCGATCATGCGCGCGTTCACGCCCATCCCGCGCAACAGAAGGGCGGTGTTGTAAGCCGAATGCGCTTCACCGAGCGAGGACAGCATCTCGCGGACGGTCATGAGGTGCTGTTCGAGTTGGAAGTGCCCGAACGAGCACAGCCGGGCCAGGTCGAGTAGGCAGGACCGGACGCCCTCGACGCGCTCCCGGATGAAACGGTCTGCACTCTCGCGCGCCGTGGAGTCGGTGAAAATCTCGGCGTTGCGATCGAGCATGGTCTGGCAGACGCGGGTGAGCGCGTCGCCCCAGGCCCAACCGCCATCCGCGCTAGCGAACAGCGCATAGACCCCCGGTTCGCCGGTCTTCTTGTGCTCAAGCAGCGCGTCGGTCATCCCGCCATAGGCGGAAACGACGAAAATACGCTGGTAGAGATCACTTCCCTTTCGGTCGCCGATCAAAACCGTATCGAGCAGATCGCGCGTGCGCGACATCGAGGTGCCGCCGATCTTTTCGACTGTATGGGTGGGTGTTTGCGTCACGAGGCGCCTCCTGTTATCCGCCCGCTCTCGATCGCGATAGGCGAAGCCGGCGCCCTGTCGGCCAGAAAATCGGGGCGCGGCGCCGGGGCGGCGAAGGGCGCTTCGAGCCGGTTGCTCCAGGCATTGTAGACGAAAAACGCGTTCGACCGTGGAAAGGGCGTGATGTTGCCGTTGGAGCCGTGCATGATGTTGCAATCGAAAAGGATGACCGTGCCGGCCTTGCCGGCGGCATAGTCGATACCGAAGCCACCTGCCATCTCCGACAGCGCTGCGGGGCTCGGCACGCCGATTTCCTGCTTTTTGAGCGACGACTTGTGGTTATCCTGCGGGGTTTCCCCGGCGCAGGAAACATAACGGCGATGGCTCCCCGGCATCAGCATCAGCGGCCCATTGAGCGCATCGTTGTCGGTCAGCAGCACGGAAGCCGAGATTGCGCGCATCCGCGGCATGCCGTCTTCGGCGTGCCAGGTTTCGAAATCGGAGTGCCAGTAGAACTCCTTGCCCGTGAAACCCGGCTTATAGTTGAGCCGGCTTTGATGGACGTAGAGATCGTCGTCGAGCAGGAAGCGCACCACGCCGGCGATGCGCTCATCGCGCGCCAGGCGGGCAAACAGTTCGTTTTCCTCGTGCAGGCGGAATACCGTCCGCACTTCCTCCGAGCTCGGTTCGGTGACGAGGTTGTCGGGCGAGAGCCCAGCACCCGGAGCGCGTAATCGTTCGGACTCGGCTTGCAACGCAGCAATCTCGTGGGCCGCAAAGACGTTGTTGAGCACGAGATATCCGTGCTTGGCGAAATCCTCGGTCTGGGCACGGGTCAGCGGCGCCTGCGGCGACCACTGCGACCACACCACGGGGTCGGCGCGCTCGAGCCAGTGCTCCTCATTGCCGCGCGTCGGGTAATGGTCTTCGGAATGGGCGGGAACTGCAGAGAGTGTCATCGTAACCTTCTCCCGGTTCGTGTCTTGGTAGGGGCGGATACGGCCTCAAGCCTCTTCGGCGGGCGCGTAGGAACCGTCGGTGCGGTGCACTTCGCGTCCGGTAACCGGCGGATTGAAGCAACAGGCCAGGACCAGCTCGGTGCCGGCCTTGAGGCGGTGCCGGTCGTTACGATCGAGGGCGTACATGACACCGGGCCGGATCTGATGGATCTCGCCCGTCGCGAGATCCTCGATCTCGCCGCTGCCGGATATGCAGTAGACGCTCTCGAAGTGATGCTTGTAGTGGAAATGGTGCTCCGTACCCGCGTGAATGCGGGTGATGTGGAACGAGAAACCCATCGCGTCGTCCGCCAGCAGCAGCCGGGTGGAATCCCAGCCGTCGGCGACGACGAGGCGATCGGTTTGCCGCGCCGCGCTCAGGTCGCGCACGATCATGATCGTCTCCTTGTTTGAGGTGGTGCTATGCCGCTCACTCGGCGGCGGCGCGGGAATCGCCTTGGTCGAGAACGGCCTCGAAGGCGTCTTCGACGATGTCGATCCCCTTGTCGAAAAGGGCCATGTCGATGGTCAGCGGACAGAGCACCTTGACCACCTCGCCTTCGCCGCCCGAGGTCTCGATGATGAGCCCGTGGGTGAAGCATTCGGCGCAGATCTTTTCAGCCAGCTCGCCATTGCCCGTATCGATACCCTGCATCATGCCGCGGCCGCGAAGCGAGAAGCCGTAACGGCCGGCGATGGCGCCGAGGCGCTTTTCCAGATGCTTCGCCTTGCCCGCCACGGCGCGCTCGAAGGCGTCGTCGGCCCAGAACTTCTCCAGCGCGACGCGTGCGGTCACGAAGGCATGATTGTTGCCCCGGAACGTCCCGTTGTGCTCGGCGGGCTTCCATATGTCGTGCTCGGGCTTGATGAGCGCGAGCGCAAAGGGCAGCCCCATCCCCGAAAGCGACTTGGCCTGGGTGATGACGTCGGGCGAAAGACCATAGTCCTCGAAGGAGAAGAACCTGCCGGTGCGTCCGCAGCCGGCCTGGATGTCATCGACGATAAAGAGCGCGCCGTGACGTTTGGCGATCGCTTCGATCTTTTTCAGCCATTCGCCGGAGGCCGCGTTCAGCCCGCCTTCGCCCTGAACAGGCTCCACGAGGATCGCGGCCGGCGCATCGACGCCGCCGGAGGGATCATCGAGCATCTGGGCGAGCAGGTCGGCCGTATCGACGTCGTCGCCGAAATAGCCGTCGAACGGCGCGCGGTGCACGCCATGAAGCGGGATGCCGCCGCCCTCGCGCTTGCCGGCATTCCCGGTCGCGGCAAGCGCGCCCAGGGTCATGCCGTGGAAGCCGTTGGTGAAGGCGATGATGTTGGTGCGCCCCGTGACCTTGCGGGCCAGCTTGATCGCCGCCTCGACGGCGTTGGCGCCGGTCGGCCCGGTGAACATCAGGCGATAGTTCATGTTGCGGGGCTTGAGGACGATCTCCTCATAGGCCGCGAGGAATTTTTCCTTGGCGTCGGTGAACATATCGAGGCCATGGGCAACGCCGTCGCCGGCGATATAGTCCAGCAGCGCAGCCTTCATATCCGGGTCGTTATGCCCGTAATTGAGCGAGGAGCACCCGGCGAGAAAGTCGATATATTCCCGACCGTCGCGCCCGTAGAGCGTCGCGCCCCGTGCTTTATCGAAGACTTTCGGAAAGCTGCGCGAATAGGAACGCACCTGGCTTTCCATCCTGTCGAACGTGGCTGTAGCGGGCTCGGTCATAAGTGGCGTCTCCCTGGGGACGTTTTGGTGATGGTTGGGCTCAGGCCGCAGTCGCTTGGCCGAGCGCTTCGGGCGCAAATGGCCCGATGGTCACGAGATGTTCGGTGGCGTGGGTGCCGCCGAAATGAACTTCCCGATCAAAATGAGGCTGCCGTTGCAGGGGCGCGTCAAGAACCCGGGCGACCTTCTCGAACAGCGCCCAGGACGGGCCGTTGTCCGCCGTGATCGTGGATTGGATAAACCGGATCGCCGCGCTGCCGGGCCGCTGCAAAACTGCAGTCAGCAGCCGTTGCGCCAGCCCCTGCCCTCGCGCGGATTCCGCGACGCAGACCTGCCAGACGAACAGTGTGTCGGGTTGGCCGGGCGGCACATAGGCGGAGAGCCATCCGACGACTTCGCCTTCGGACTCGGCAACCGCACAGGTCTCGGCGAAATGCGTGCACTGCAGGAGGTTGCAATACAGCGAATTGCCGTCGAGCGCCGGCGTCTCCGCGATGAGGGACCACACCGACGCCCCATCCACGCCGGAGGGGCACCGGATATGGACCGCCTGCGATCTCGCTTCCGAAGGGACCGCAACTGGCGTTTGTGATGACATCGTTCCTCCGTCTCGCTCGATAAAACTTAGATAGAACGAACTAAATGTCAACCTATGCAAACCCGAGTTTTTCCGCCAATCGCGCGGAGCATCCCGGATTTTAAGGCTGACACGGTCCTAGGATTCTGTGAAAAACGTAGGCGCTTTGGCTTGTTTTCGCGGAATCACTTTCCTAGATGAACTAATTATAACGTGCTCGGAGCGGGCGCGCTGGACGATGTCGCGCCGTTCAGCGAAAGTGCAGGAGGCATCTATGCTGATCGGAGCTTTTCCCTTGCAGGACCGGACCAAGTCTGCCCTTTCCGCCATGCGCAAGATTCTGCGGGCGACCGATCTCAACGCCAAGGCGCTGATGGCGGAGACCGGTCTGACGCCGAGCCAGCTCATTTTTCTCCAGATGCTGGACAATGGCGAAGAGCAGACCGCCGGACACGTCGCGGCGCGCATGGGGATCACCCAGGCTACCGCCACCGCGCTTATCCACAAGCTGGAAGCGGCCGGGATGGTCAGCAGACGGCGGGGCGACACGGACCGCCGGCAGGTGTGGCTTTCGCTGACCGACGCCGGACGGAAGGTTCTGGCCATTGCGCCCGACGGCGTCCACGCGCGCTTTCACGACCAGTTTTCCAGGCTGGAGGACTGGGAACAGCTCATGCTGATCGCGGCACTGGAGCGCGTGGCCGCCATGGTCGGGGAGGAAGAGGTCAGCATCGCGGTGCAGGCGCCCTTACTGGAGGAACCGCGCGCGCCCGCCAGCATCTAGGCCGCTCGCGCCCTCCCGGTGTGCGTCCTCCACACCCCGTATCAAAATGGCCATTATTTCAGCTTAGACAAAACCGAGGCGAGCCGGCATACGCTATTTTTGGAAATTTGAGGTGCAATGAACGCCTCAGCGCGCGACGCGGCGGAGTGAGGCGTGAGTTGACCGGCCAGTTCTATTTTGCCCTGCTGAACCCGGCGATCGCCGTGGTTTTCGCCGTCACGTTTCTGGCGCTGTGGCGAAACAGCCGGTCGAGCCTATATTTGCTGCTGCTTGCCTTCGCTTTCCTCGCGACCGGCGCGGCCTTTGCCGCAAACGACTTCCTGGCCCAGTACGAAGGGCCTATGCTTCGCATCGTCGTCAACCTGTGCTTTCTCATCGCGGTGACGTCCGCCTGCGCCAGCGCGATCATCCGCGTCGGCTCTCCGGTTCCGGTTGCCTCCTTTGCCGTGATCAGCGCGATCAGCGCGGTCGTGTTCTGCTGGTTTCTCTTCATCGACCCTTCGATCGAGGCCCGCATCTACGCGGTTAACGGGGGTTATGCCGCGATCGCCGTCATCACCGTCATCGCGCTGGTGCGGGCCCGGCCGAAATCCATGGTGGACTGGCTTTTCATCGTGGTTATCGCGCTGCTGCTCATCCTTTCGCTGGGCCGGCCCCTGGCGACGCTTTTCGACGCGCTCGACGTCAACATGGGCGGCGTGATCCAGGATTCCGATTACTGGGTCACGGTGCAGGCGCTCACCCCTTTGCTGGCGCTGGCCGTGGCCCTCACCTTCCTCGCCGGGCTGGCCATCCAGCTCGTTCGCGAGCTGCGCAGCGAGGCCGATCGCGACTACCTCACAGGCCTCCTCAATCGCCGCGGCTTCGACAAGGGCGTGAGCACGGCCCTCAAGGCCGAGATCTCCGACAATGGAGCGCCTGCGGTCATGCTCGCGGATATCGACGACTTCAAACGGATCAACGACACGTTCGGGCACGCGACAGGCGATAAGGTCATCATCGCCGTTGCCAACGTATTCGCCCGGCACGGCCACGCTGACCTCTCGAGCCGCACCGGCGGCGAGGAATTCGCCCTGTTCTACCGGCAGTCGCGGCGCGGCGATCTTCTTGCCCGGGCCGATATCGTGCGCACGGAGCTCAGCCGCATGCGCGTGGATGATCTGCCCGAGGACTATCCCATCACCGTTTCGATAGGGATTCACAGCCGCTATCAGGCTGAAACCCTCTCGGAAATGATGTCGCGGGCCGATAGCGCGCTCTACCGCGCCAAGACGACGGGCAAGGATCGTGTGGAGATCGCCTCTCCGCCGCTCCGAAGTGTGGCGAACGGACAAAGCGCCAAGGGATGACGGTCGGATACTTTCCGCTGAGTTGCGGGATCACCCCGAAGTAAGGCGGGAACGGCCCCTCATCCAAACCGTTTGCCTGACTCATTCCCGGTCAGCAGCGGAGCGCCATCATGGCAGACCCTGACGAAATCCGCGTGGAGGGACGCCAGCACCGCACGATTGCCGCGATCGTCATCGGCCTCGCCGCCGTGCTCGGCGGCCTATACATCATTTTCCTGGTGTTCTTTGCCGCGAGCGAACCTGAACGCATCGCTGATCCCGCGGGCGTTTTCGATGAATCGACCCCGCGCGAAGGGGTTGGGGTTCCCGATGGCGGGCCGCTGACCAACGTGCCGACCCAGGCCGCGCCGAACTCGCCCGCACGGGATGCTCTCGAGGCGCCGCAGCCGGGCGGATAATCATTCGAAATCATCCCAGTTATCGAGAAGCTCTGCCGTGGTGCAGGCTGTGAGTTGCTGGCCGAACCTGGAACGGTAGAGCGATAGCGCGGCGTCATGCGTCTGGTCGGCGGAGCCAAACACGGCGTCCGTGGGGAGCAATACCCGATAGCCGAGATCGATCGCACCCAGCACCGTGGCGAGCACGCAGATGTCCGTCTCGCCGCCGGAAACCACGAGGGTCGTCACTCCGGCCTCGGTGAGCGCGTGATGCAATCCGCTGGTCAGCCAGGGCGAGTAGATCGGCTTATCCAGCACGCGCGCGGGCGGTACGTAGCGTTGCAGAGACGGCACCAGATCCACCATGCCCGGAGCGAGTTGGCTGCGTGTCATTTGCGACCATTTTCGATAGTAATCGACCCATGCCCGCTCGGCCTCCTCGGGATGTTCAGGCGGAACGAAGCGCGTAAAGATCGTGCGCTCGGGCTCCCGATCGACGATGGCCTCGATAGCGGGGAGCACCTTGTTCAGCCAGGGCGCGTGCCAAGGGGTTTCTTCGGCGAACATGGACTGGACGTCGACGCAGACATGCACCACACGGCCGAAGCCGGAAACCCTACCGTCTACCATGCGCATGCAGACCACGGACCGAGCCGCAGCACGTCGTCGTTCACCGAGACGGCTCCGGTGGTGACCGGCTTGCGATCAATCGTGCAACGGAGATCGGCAGGCACGTCCTGCGGATTGAGCGCCATGGTGAGATTTCCTGCCTCGAATTCCCAGGTCACGATGATCCCATTGCCCTGCCGGGCCGTGCGGGCATCGCGGCACGGGGTTTTCGCGAGCGGCCAGAGCATGTCCTTGCGAAACCGCATCAGGGTACGAAACCTTTCAAGCGCGGCCCTGCCCTCCTCCGTATCGAAATGCTCCCAATCGAGCTTTGCCATCTCGAAGGTGGCGGGATCGTTGGGATCAGGCAAGCCCTGAGGTGGGACGTCCTCGTCGAAGAGCTCTGTCATCTGACGGTATCGCTCATCGCGCTTGGCCTCGGCGGCTTGTTCGGGGAGATCGACGAAGAAGGGGAAATGCGTCCGCACATTCGCCTCCTCTCCCATGAAAAACAGCGGTATCTGCGGAGCGAGGAACATCACGAAATACAGGAAGTCGAGCTTTTCGGGAGAGATGCGGTCAGGAAGACGCGTGTTGTCGCCCCATTCTCATATGGATCGGGCGGTTGCTTCCCACTGGTCCCCGGCCCGCGCCGCGACCGGACGACCTGGCTGAAATCCGCGCCGGCGTCCGGCGGCAATTGCCGGTGGAGTTCTATTACGTGCTCCAGGGGCAGATCGTCCTGGCCGTCCTGACGGTCTTCGGATCGGTCTCCGAGGTTGCGGCCCTGGGCGCCCTCACCCGGATCAACCAGCTTCTGGTTCCGGTCGAGCTGTTCACCTATGCGTTCTGCGTGCCGATCTTCGCCCAGGCACGGGACGGGATCGGGCGGCTCTATCTCCAGCTCGTGGCCCTGACCATGGTGCCCGGCGCCGTGCTGGTGATCGTCGCCTTCTTCTTTCCCTGGATATTGCTCTGGCTGGTGGGGCCGAACTATGCGGGCTTTGAAACCGAGATCGTCATCGCCGCGGGCGTCTTGATGCTCAGCCGCGGGGCACGCACGGCGTGGAACCTCGTCGCCCATCGCGGCTGGGTGCGATTCAGTTGGGTGCAGATTCCGGTGGGGCTGGCCGGCTGCGCCATAGCGCCCTTTTTCCTCGATCTGGGCACGGTCGAGGGGGCGCTGCTGCTGCAATTGAGCTTCACCCTGGGCCTGGTGGTCGCGGCCGTGCTGGATTTCATCTCCGCGCGAAAGGCCAGCGCTGCACAATGAGGATCCTCCGCGTGATTGCCAGCGTCGATCCCCGGGAGGGCGGTCCGGTCGAGGGGCTGAGGCTGAGCGCCGGCGCAATGCGGGCGATGGGGCACGAGACGGAGATCGTGACTCTGGACGATCCGGGATCCGACCATGTCTCCGGCTTCCCGTTCCCGGTCCATGCTCTGGGGCCTACGTTGAAGAGATATCGCTACACCCCGCGGCTCGCGCGCTGGATCGGCGAGAACGCCGCCCGGTTCGATGCTGCGATCGTTCACGGAATCTGGAACCATGCCTCGGTCGGCGGCTGGCAGGGCCTGCGCGGGAGCGGGCTGCCCTATGTCGTCTTGACCCATGGCATGCTGGACCCGTGGTTTCGGGAGGCCTATCCGCTCAAGCATTGGGCCAAGCAGGCGTTCTGGTTGCTCTGGCAGGGCAAGGTGCTGCGCGATGCGCGGGCCGTGCTCTTCACGTCGGAAGACGAGCGGCGCCTCGCGCGCGGCGTCTTCCGGGGGCACACCTATCGGGAGAAGGTGGTGCGCTACGGCACCGCTGCGCCGCCGCCGTGTTCCGCGGCGCAGGAGCGGGCGTTCCGCGCGAGCGTGCCGGCGCTCGGGCGCCGGCCCTACTTCCTTTTTCTCAGCCGACTCCATCCCAAGAAGGGATGCGACCTCCTCGTCGCGGCTTTCGGCGCGGTCGCGCGCGAGCATCCGGAGATCGACCTCGTGATGGCCGGCCCGGACCAGATCGGGTGGAAAGCCGCCCTTGAGGGCATGGCCGAAGAGGCCGGCTTCGCCCATCGCATCCATTGGCCGGGCATGCTGACCGGCGCGGCCAAGTGGGGCGCCTATCGGGGCGCGGAGGCGTTCGTCCTTCCGTCCCATGGCGAGAATTTCGGCCTCGTCGTCGCCGAGGCGCTCGCCTGCGGCACGCCCGTGCTGGTTACCGACAAGGTCAATATCTGGCGCGAGGTGGACGCAGCCGGCGCCGGCCTCGTGTGCGCGGATCGGGAGCAGGACGTCCGGGGCATGATGCTGCGGTTCCTGGAGCGCGACGGGGAGAGCCGGTCGGCCATGCAGGCCGCGGCGCGCCTCTGCCACACCGCGCATTTCGACATCGACGCCGCCGCGCGAAGCCTGCTCGCCGTCCTGGAGGATATCGCGCCGTGACCCTCCGTCGCTGGCTCGCCCGCATCGGCAAGGCCGCCCAGCTCAGCGCGCATCCGGCCTATCGCGCCGGGCTGCGCGCGGGCGTCGGGGCGGCCATCGAGCACGAGGGCGCGCTGCGGCCGCTGGGTCTTGCTGCGGTGGTCGATGTGGGGGCGAACAAGGGGCAGTTCTCGCTGCTCTGCCGCGCGCTGTTCCCGAACGCGGTCATTCACGCGTTCGAGCCGCTGGCCGAGGCGGCCGGGACATTCCGCAGGGTCTTCCGGGACGAGGCGAACGTCACCCTTTATCGGGTGGCGCTCGGCGAAGAAGCCCGCACCTCGGAAATCCACGTCTCAAGGCAGGCCGACTCGTCGTCCCTCCTCCCGATCACGGACCGGCAGGAAGAGCTTTTCCCCGGCACCGCCCGGGTCGAAACCCGGACGGTCACCGTGGCGCGTGGAGACGACGTGCTCGGCGCGGCCGACCTGCCGCGGCCCTTGATGGTCAAGCTGGATGTGCAGGGTTTCGAGCTTTCCGCGCTGCGCGGGATGCCCGACGTGCTGGCCCGCGCGGATTTCGTCTATGCGGAAATCTCCTTCGTCACGCTTTATGCAGGCCAGCCCCTCGCGGACGCGGTTATCGCCTATTTACGCGCGCGCGGCTTCCGGCTTGCCGGTATCTATAACCTCATCGTGGGACTGGACGGCGCGTCCATACAGGCGGACGCGCTGTTCGCTCGCGGTCGAGAGGATGGAGGCTGACGGAGCCGAGGGAAGAAGGCGCTACGACGACCGGCGCCGCGCGGCCATCCGGTTCTGTGGGATCATTGCAATGCCCCTACGCTCACGAGATATGCGGAAAGCGCTGCATGAAAGTGGGAGACTTCCTGGGCGGCCAGCGATGCGCCGATATGGGCGACGCCAAGCTGCCGGGGCGAACACTCGGCCGCCGCGATATTGTTGACGTTGGTGGCCAGGAGATAGAGGGGAACGGGCGGCACGTCTCCGGGCGCCGGATAGGTTCCGGTCCCAAGCAGCGCGCCATTCCGGAACCCCGAAAAAGAGCTGGTGTTCGGGGTGGTCAATACGAGATGGGCCGCCGCATCGGCGCCTCCGAGGGAGATGGAGGAGACGGTGCCATTCAGGTTGATGCGCATCAGCGCCGACCCGCCGTTCCGGCAGGCCAGCGTGGTCCTTCTCGATAAGGATCCCTCGAACCCGCCCAGCTCCGTCACGCCGGGAATGGATTCCGGCGTGAACGACCAGACCCCGACATGCGCGTTCCCGTTGGCGTAACGCGCACCGGCCGCAGTGGCGGGGGTGAAGTTGGTGTTGAGATAGGCTGCTATACCGTCCCCCGCGTAGCCTCGATCGACGGTGAAAGCCGGGTTGGCGACCGCGGTGAGATTGTAGCGGTCGGCGACCCAGTTCAGCCGCGCGGCCTGGGCGCTGTGCGCGGCCATGATGTAGAGGCAATCCAGCTTCTTCCAGATACCCGCGCGCTTGAGCGCGTCGATCAGCGTCGCAATCACGGTCTTGCGCGCGGCATCAGGCGGGCTGGTCATGCGGGAGAACAGGGCACCGGCCTCGGGAGAGGCAGGCGCCATCGAGAGCGCGTAATCGACGCCGATCTTCATGCCAGCCCCACGATGGCCGTGGCGGTGGTGCCGGTTGCACGCACGCGGACCGCGCGGATCGGCAGCACGGTGCCGCCCATGATTCCGCTCAGCACCACTTCGGCGCCCGATGCGAAGGTGACGGCAAGGGCGCCCGCGCCGCCCACATAAAGCGCCCGCACCGGCCGTTCCAGATCGATGGAGTCGCTAGGCGTGATGGCAAAGCCGTGTCCGGCCGGACCCGTGAGGCTCGCGGCGCGGTTCGAATGTCTCTCGGTCATGGACAATCCCCGATGAATGTAACCGGGGACAAGCATGCAAGCCGGATTATGGACGGGGATAAAGTGCAGGAGCGGGTCAGGAGCGCCCGAACTCGTCCTCGATCCTGATGATGTCGTCCTCGCCGAGATAGGAGCCGGTCTGCACCTCGATCAATTCAAGCAGGATCTTGCCGGGATTGGAGAGACGGTGAACCTCGCCCTGGGGAATATAGATGCTCTCGTTCTCGGCGAGCGTTCGCACGTCGTCTCCGACCTGGACTTCGGCGGTGCCTTTCACGACGATCCAGTGCTCGGCGCGGTGGAAATGCTTCTGCAGACTCAATCGCTTGCCGGGCTTGACGAAGAGGCGCTTGACCTGGAACCGGTCGCCGTTGAGCACCGACGCGTAGCCGCCCCAGGGCCGGTAGCTCGTCTGGTGGGTTTCGGTGATGGCTTGGGTATCGTGTCGTGCTTTCAATTGCTTGACGATGCCTGAGACCGACTGGGCTTCGGAGAGCCGGCCGACATAGATCGCATCTTCGCTGGCGAGCACGGCGACGTCATCGAGCCCGTCGACAACCACATGATATTTCTCGGAAATCACCAGCGACGCCGTGGTGTGCGCGAGGGTGACGGGGCCTTGGGCGAGATTGCCGGAAGCGTCGCGGGTGCCGTTCTTCCAGACCGCGTCCCAGGAACCCATGTCGGACCAGGCGATGGCGGCCGGCACGACCGCAGCGCGGCTGGTTTTTTCGAAGATGGCGTAGTCGACCGAGATGCTGGGCGCGGCTTCGAAGGATGGGCGGTCGAGCCTGAGGAAATCGAGGTCGGCCCGCGCCGATTCCACCGATGCCCTGGCGGCGGCGAGGATGTCGGGTGCGAGGGTATTGCACTCTTCGAGGAACACGGCAGCGTCGAAGACGAACATGCCGGAATTCCAGAAGAATCCGCCCGAGGCGAGCATCCTTTCGGCGCGTGCGAGGTCGGGTTTCTCGACGAAGCGGGTGACGGCGTGCGCCCCGGATTCCAAGGGTTCTCCGGCCTCGATATAGCCGAAGCCGGTGGCGGGTTCGGTGGGCTGGATGCCGAAGGTCACGAGCGCGCCCGCGCGCGCGGCGGCCTCGGCGCTGTCGAGGGCGCGGGCATAGGCGTCATCCACGGTGATAAGATGGTCCGAGGGCAGCACGTGGATGATTTGATGTGCCTGATTTTCCAGGACAAATAGCGACGCGGCGGCGATGGCGGGGGCGGTGTTGCGCGGGGCGGGCTCGAGGAGAATCGCCGCCAGTTCGGCCCCGATTTCCTGGGCCTGTTCGGCGACGAGGAAGCGGTAATCCTCGTTGGTGATGACCACGGGCGCGCTGTAGCGGGGATCGCGCTTCAGGCGCAAAAGCGTGTCCTGGAACAGGGTGTTGTCGCCGATAAGCGCCAGAAATTGCTTGGGTTTCGCGGATCGCGACATGGGCCACAGGCGCGTTCCGGTTCCGCCCGCCAGAACGATGGGTACGATCCTGCCGTTTTCCGAGGTCATAGTGGCCTATCCGATTGTTCGAAATGGACAATCAGGCATCGCATCATGGCCTGCAAGAGGCGGTCGGTGGCTGGGAGGGTGTCGGTTTCCACGTAACAGCGCAATTCCGGCGCATTGCCGGACTGGCGGAAGTGGACGACCGAACCGTCCGCGAAGGACAGCCGGGTTCCGTCCCGCGTGTCGATCAATACAGGCTCCTTAAACGGGGCGTAGAATGCGGTGCGAAACGCGGCGGATCGCGCCATTTCGGCGACGAAGGCGTTGCCGCGTTCAGGCGCTATCTCCTTGATCCTGCTGGCTTTCATGACGCGGGGCGGCAACTCGGCCGCCAGGGCGGAAAGGGGTTTTGCGCGCTCTTTCGCGGCCGCGAGGACGGCGAGAATCGGGAGCATTGCATCGCGGGTTGGAAGCCTTCCGAGGGTGCCTGACGGCAGGTCGAAATCGGAGCCGACGAGGACGCCGCCATTGGCTTCGAAGCCCACGACATGGGCTTCCGTTGCCATGGCCTCGACGACGTAGGGCGAGCCGATCCTTGTGCGTAAGACCTTGGAAAACCAGCCACTTTTTTCGAGCGCGCCGGTGGAGTTCAGCGGCGTGACGACGCAGGCGGCGCCGAGGGCGCGGGCGGTCAGGGCGCCGAGCACGTCGCCGTTGATCTGGGAGCCGGTTTCATCGAGCACGAGGGGGCGGTCTCCGTCCCCGTCCGACGAGACCACGGCGTCGAGACCGTGTTCGCTAATTGCTTGTTTCATAAGGCGGAAATGTTCCTCGCCTACCGCCTCGGTATCGATGGCGATGAAGGTTTCGCTGCGGCCGAAGCGGTGGCATCGGGCGCCGTGCGCGGCGAGGATTTCGGCCAGAATATCGCGTCCGACGGCGGAATGCTCGAAGATCCCCACGCGGAGCCCTTCGAGGTCGAAACCGACCCGATAACGCTGCTTATACTCCTCGATGACGGCCTTAGACGGGGTTGAAGGCGATCTGATGCGCCCTTCACGCCCCGTATAACGGGATGCGGCTTCGCGGATGGGCTTTTCGTCGCTTTTGAGAAGCTCGCCATCCGGCCGGTAGAATTTCAAGCCGTTATAATCGGGTGGAATGTGGCTTCCCGTGACCATGATCGCGGGCATGCGACGCTCGAGCGCGAAGTGCGCCAGCGCGGGGGTGGGTACGGCACCGGCGTTGCGCGGCTCCCAGCCGGCGGCCGAGACCGCGGCCGCGACCATGGCGGCGATGGCGGGGCTGGACGCGCGCAGATCGGCGCCGATCAGGACTGCGTTCGAGGCCGCGCCCTTGCAGGCGACCTCAAGGAAGGCGGTGACATAGGCGGCGACGATTTCGGGCCGGAAGCCTTCCGCCGGGCCCCTGAGGCCGGAGGTGCCGAAGCCGATTTCGGGGAGGTCAGACATGCGGGGTCATTCTTCGTAATATCCGGAATAGTCCCGACCGTAATGGTTCTGGCCCCTGGCGATCTGGTTGAGGACCGTCAGCACCGGGGTTTCCGGCTTTCTGGACTGATCGAGCTGGGCCAGGGCGCTGCGCACCTCGGACTGGGCGGTTTGCGACCAGCGGACGACGAACAGCACCGCATCGGCATATTGGGCGAGGTAGAGCCCGTCCACCACCGGCAGCAGCGGTGGGGTGTCGAGGATCACGATATCGAAATTCCTGGTCGCCGCCTGGATCAGGCGCGCGAAGGCGGTGCTCGTGATCAACTGGTCGGTGGGGATATCGGAACGCCGCGAGCCGAAGAGGATGCTCAACCCCGTTTCCTCGTCCTGCTGGATGATGGAGGCCAAGGCCTCGCTGTCGGCGCGGCCGGCCAGATAGTCGAGAAGGCCGAGATCGGACCCCACGCCGAGGCTCGCGTGGATGGCCGGGCGGCGCAGGTCGCAATCGATGACCAGGGCTTTCACGCCCGATTGGGCATAGGTGCGGCCGAGCGAGAGCGCGAGCGCGGTCTTGCCCTCGCCGGGCAGGGACGAGGACACCATCAGCACGGCGCCTTTGGGTGCGGCCTCCGGCCCGGTCCAGTGGCCGACGCCACGCAGATGCTTGCCGATGCCGGCCCGGACCCGGCGTATGGCTTCGGAGAATTGCGACATGGGGGCGCTGACCAGCATGTCGGCGGGCGAGACGAGGTCGGCGGGAAGCTTTTGCAGCGGCACCGCGCCGACCACGGGCAGGCCGGTGACGAGCCCGACCTGGCTTTCGCTGGTGAACCCGCCCACGAAATTCTCGTAGATGAAGGCCAGGGCCAGCCCCAGGCCGAGCCCGGCCAGCCCGCCGAGCAGCAGGATGAGGCTTCGGTTGGGGAAGCTGGGGCTGGAAGGCGGCAGCGCGCCGGAGACGATGCGGCTGTCCGCGATCTGGATATCGGCCTGGACCTGCAGGTCGCTGGTGCGCGAGAGGAGGGTCTGATACTGGCTGCGCGCCAGATCGGCCGATTGCTGCAGCTCGTAGAGCTGGGTCAGGACGTCGAGGGGAAGGTCGCTCGCGAGCACATCGGCGCGGATCTGCTGCCGCAGCCCCCCTGCCCTGTCGTCCAGCTCGGACACGGTGGAGCGCAGGGTGTCGAGCTCGCGATTGGCCTCGGCCGCCAGTTGCGCCTCGATGGCCGCCAGCTCGGCGCGCAGGTCGACGGCGGCAGGGGATTCGGGCTCGGCGCCGCCTATGTTCGCGGCCAGCGAGTCGCGCTGGCGTTCGAGCTCGAGCAGCGCCTCGGAGCCCAGCTCGGACACGACCGCGTTCCAGTTTCCCTGCGAGACCGCACGCTCCACCGACTGGGCCAGCGATCGGGCCTCCTCGCGCTGGGCCACGAGATTTTCGAGGCTGGTGCGCAGCGCGGCCACGCTGCTGCCCGGCCGGGCCGCGAGCTGGTCGATATTGGTGGTGATGAAGGCGTCGAACTGCTGTTCGCTGCGCACGATAGTGTCGCGGGCGAGCTGCACCCGCGCTTCGAGAACCGCGCCGGCGGCGAGGATTCCATCGACCTTGGACTGAAGTTGATCCTGGATATAGGCCCGGGCCACCGCATTGGCGAGGTCGGCGGCGCGTTGCGGGCTTTCGGACCGGACGGTGACCGACAGCAGGTAGGTTCCGCCCTGCCGCTGGACGGTGAGCGCGTTCCGCAGATTGCCGAGTACGCCGCGCACGGCCGCGTCCCCGGCCGGAAGCTCCGCGTCCCCGAGCCCGAAAAAGGCCAGGAACCTGTCGCGAATCCCGAGGCGAACGCCGAATTCGGGATCGGACACGAGGCCTTCGTTGCGCACCACCGAAAGCAGCACGGTGTTGGAGCGCAGGATCTCCACCTCGCTGTCCACGCGGGCGTTGTCCGACGCCGAGCCGCCGCCCTGCACCTGGGGCTGAAGCAGGTTTTCGCGCACCGGATCCACGAGGATGAGCGCCGAGGCCGTATAGAGGGGCGTGAGGGCAAGGATCGCGATGCCGGCAATGCCGAGGCAGATGATGAACGCGGCGAGAATGAGCCGCAGCCGGCGCCGCAGGAGGTCGAAGAGGCCGCGAATATTGATCGCCGGCTCCATCGCCGCCTCGCCCAGCCCTTGCGGAACATCCATTGCCATTGCTTTTCCGCCCCCTCAGCCGCGCTGCTCGATGACGGCCACGGGCGCGCCCGGGCCGGTGAGGCAGACGGCCGAAAGCCGCCCTGTTTCGTAGGCTCCGGTGTCCACGGCGATGCGGCGCCTGCCGACCATGACCTCGGGGACGATGGTGTGGCCGTGCACGACGACGAAATCGCGGTCTCCGTCCTCCAGATCGGAGGCGATCCAGCGCAGGTCGCGATCGGTCTGGCCGGCGAGCGAAACGCCCGGCCGCAGGCCGGCGTGGACGAGCACGAAGCCGGGCACCTGCACCAGAACCGGGAGGGTGGCGAGGAAGGCGCGGTGCGCCGCCGGGATAAAGGCTGTAAGCGTGCGCCGCACCGTGTCCCAGGCCTGGGCCTCGATCCGGCCCGGGCTCAGCCCGTAGGACGCCAGGGTTTCGGCGCCCCCGACGCCGAACCACATGGCGAAGGCCGCGGGATCGCCGAGCGCGTCGAGCATCGCTTCCTCGTGGTTGCCGCCGAGGCAGATGCGGCGGAACCGGCCCGCGGGCGCGGCCAGGAGGTGATCGAGCACCTGGGCGGAAGCGGGCCCGCGATCCACAAAATCGCCGAGCATGACGACCCAGACCTCGCCTTCGATTTCGCGCGCGTGGGCGGCGATCTTTTCCTCAAGGCCGAGCAGCAGATCGAGCCGGCCGTGCACGTCGCCGATGGCGTAGATGGCGCCGGGAAAGGTTGCGCTGTGCAGACGCGGCGCGCCGGGCCCCGGTTCATCCGGCCTGGGGTGGCCGGACCCGATCAGGCGGGCAAGGACATGCTTCATGCCGCCCGACCGCGACGGGAGACATCGTTGGAGGCGGCGAAACCCAGGGCCAGGATGGCGGCGAAGACATAGGCGTTCGCCTGGATTTCGAGGGAAAAATCCACGAGGGAATGGATTCCGGCGGTCAGCATGACCCCGAGCGCCGCAAGCGGCAGAGCCCAGTCTTTCGTTCGCACCAGAGTCATTTGCAGGCACCGCAGGGCAATCCCCAGCATAACTACCAAGGGAATTGACCCGAGGACTAGGCCGAAATCGCTCCATAGCGCCAGATAGGTCGAATGCGCCCGGAGCCACAGGAGGTCGGGGCTGACCGGAAGCGCGTGGAACAGGGGAAAGGCGACCTCGAAACTCCCGCCGCCATAGCCGAGCACCGGACGCTCCAAGATCATGGCGATGACCTGCCGGTAGAGGTCGAGGCGGACGTCGAGATCGCGCTCGGCGCTGCCCAGCCGTTCCAGCGTAGCCGCGCCGAAGACCGTGGCGAGCAGCGCCAGGACGCCCATGACGACGACGGCGAGGAGCACGGCGGTGACGCGGCGGCCGGCGCGCTGCCGGGCGATGGCGCCGGCCAGCACCAGGAGGCTTCCGGCGAGGCCAGCGGCCAGCCCCATGCGGGACTGGGAGGCAAGGAGGGCCGCGAGGACAAAGGCCAGGCCGAGAAGGGAGAGCAGCGCCTCGCTGCGGGCGTGGGCGGCGCCCCGCTCGACGAGCGCCGCGCGGAGGGCGAGCGCGGTGCCGAGCACGAGGCCGAAAGCGAGGAAGGTGGCGTAGGAATTGCGGTTGACGAAAGTGCCGGTGGCCGAGCCGAGATAGGCCCATTTGTGGAAAAACAGCAGCGGATCGCCGAGCTGGGTGAGTGCGACGAGGCCGTAAATCGCGTGAGCGACGATCATCCAGAAGAGGGCGCGGGCGACGCGGACGGCGCGCCGGCGGTTGCTGACCGCCTGGAGCATGAGAAAGAAGAAGAGGCCGTAGCCGGCGAATTGAATGAGGCTGTGGAGGCCCGCGCCCGGCGCGAGGGAGAGGGTCGGGGCGGCGATCTCCACGCCGTTCCCTGCGGTGAAGGTGGTTTGCACGGGCAGGAGGAAATGCAGGGCGGCGAGCAGGCAGAATGCCAGCCAGAGCGCGGCGAGCACCGGAAAGGACGCCAGCGGGAAGCGGAACGGCGCGTTCCGCCAGAGCATGAGCGCGGCATAGACCGCGCCGATGGCGCCGACGATGAGCGCGCTCAGGGACCAGAACACCGGACGGTTGGCGCCCAGCGGGATGGGGACGAGCGCGAGGAAGGCCAGCAGCGCGACGGCGAGGGCGGGGTTGAGCCAGCGGGTGCTGTTGCCGGCCGGGGTCGCGCGGCGGGTGACCTCGAAGCCGGAAAGGGAGGCCGACACGCTACCCTCCCCCGCCGGCGGCGCGGGCCTCTGCCCGGACCAGGGAGACGAAGCGCTGCTGCACGTCCATGGGCAGGGCTTCGACCACGCGCGTGATGCGTTCGCGGAAGCCGGCGTCCGCGACATAGCGGGCGGCGACGGCGCGGATGCCGCGCCGGGATTGGGCGAGGAGCGCGAGGTCGGCGCGGTGCCCTTCCTCGGCATAGGGGCCGAGACGGGCGAAATTGTCTTCGGCGAGCCGCACGCGGAGCTCGGCGATCCATTGCTCGGTGGGGCCGTAAGCCTCGGAGCGTTGCAGGGCCAGGAGCCCGGCCTCCGGATCGTTGCGGCGGATATTGGCGAGGGCGGAGACATAGTGGGCGTAGCTGGAGCCCGGCAGGGCGCGGATGGCGTCCTCGGCGGCGCGGGCGCAGGTGTCGGCGACGCCCAGCCGGCGGGCCGTGGGGCCGAGCCGCAATTGCAGGTCGTCGAGCGCATTGGCGCAGGTCTCCAGCGCGAAGGTGGTGCCGCTGATGGAGGGCGGGATGGGCGGGGAGGCCTGGGCGAGCCGGGTCAGCACCTGCTGGCGGGTGCCGTAGGCATAGGCGTAGGGCGCGAGCTCGCGGGACAGGAGGACGGCGCCGACGGCCATCAGAAGCAGCGCGGCGGCCAGGAGAAGCCAGGCATCGACTCGAGTGGCCATCAACACCTTGCGAGAGGATATGCGCCTTTGCCGAGCATGAGGGGATCGCCTTACGGGGTCAAGCCAATGTCAGGGTGCGCGGCTTTTGCATCACATTGTGTTCACGGGTTTGAAACGGGGGCCACGCGAGGATGGGGCCGACGATGGGAACGATCGGCTGGAGACCCCGTAGAATGCGTATCCTGCCTCTCCTGGCGGCCGTGGCGCTGGTGCTGGCGGCCGCCCCTGCCCTCGCCGATTCCAGAATCGCCACCGCGGGCCCGACGGCCGCGCCGCTGGGGTTGCAGATCTTCTGCATGCGCTCGCCGGCCGATTGCGCGGCGGGGCCGGAAGTGCAGGTGCTGCTCACCGAAGACGCGCTGGGCGCGCTCGAGAGCGTCAATCGCGCGGTCAATGCCGCGATCCGGCCGCAGCTTCGGGCGACGCAGGTGTGGGAGCTGGGCGCGCGGCAGGGCGACTGCAAGGATTATGCGATGAACAAGCGGGCCGCGCTGCTCGCGCGCGGGTTTCCCGCCGGAGCGCTGCGGCTGGCCATCGGCCATACGGCCGGCGGCGAGGGCCACGCGGTGCTGGTGGTGCGCACCAGCGCGGGCGATTTCGTGCTCGACAATTTGACCGACCGGATCCTGCCCTATGGCGAGACCGGACATACCCTCATCGCCATGGCCTCGAACGACCCGCGGCACTGGGTGAGCGTGCGCTAGGCTACGCGCGCACCTTTTCGCCGGCGGGCTGGAGCCGGTGACAGGCGAGCGTCGCGTCGGCCATGCGCTCGATCAGCACGGTGCGGACGAAGCGGCGGACATCCTCGGCTGTGTGCAGGGTGTACCAGGTGCCTTCGGGATAATGGGCGACGATGGGGCCGCGATTGCAGGGCCCGACGCAACTCATTTCGGTGATGTCGGTGGTCCGCAGCACGCCGGCGGCCCGGGCCTCCTCGATGAGGAGGGTCCGGAGGCGGGGCGCGCCGCGGAAGTGGCAGCGCGGGCCGGCGCAGACGAGGACATGATCGGTGGCATTGCCCGGATTGTCCCAGCCGCGGGGGCCGAGGGTGGGCTTGACGGGCGCGACGGGCTGCGCTTCGCCCGAGCGGTCGAGCGCCTCATGCGCCACGGCTCCGGCAACCGAGGGGGCGAGCGCCATGTCGGCGCCGAAGCGGATATCGGTGCCCTCGGGCGCGCCCTGCAGCCAATGGGCCAGCGCGCCGGGCAGCCATGCGGCGAGGCTTTCGGAAAAGGGCAGCCCGACGGGCTGGACGAGAATGGCCTGCGCGCCCTCGGCGCACAGGCCGTCCAATGCTTCGGGCAGGTTGGTGCCCGTGCCTTCGAGGCGGATCGCGCGCGACGGCATGGGGCTCGCCGCGCTCAAGGCCTCGAACAGCGCCTGCTCGCGCGTCCGGCTCAGATAGGGTTGCGAGACCACGAAGAGAACGTGATCGGGCACCCAGGAGACCGAAGGCGCGGTTGGGCTCACCTCGCCTGCTCGCCCGGCTGGTCGGTGACCACCGGCTTGCCGGTGAAGACCGAAGCCACGCGATCGCGCATGGTGGTCAGCCCGCCCAGGATGGTGGTGCCCGGGATGAGACGCGCCGAGTTGAGGATGAAGGCCAGCTCCGAACCCGTATGGATCACCGAGGCGCCCACCGGGCCGATCAGCCCGGTCATGGCCGCGGCGATGCCGAGCAGGTCGACCAGCACGGTGCCGGCGAAGTTGAACCAGATGATGCTCCGCGTGCGGCGCGCCAGATAGACGGTTTCGGCAAAGCGCGTGAGGTTGTTGCCGAGAAGGACGATATCGGCCTTTTCACGCGCGACCTCGGTGCCCGAGCCCATGGCCACGCCCACGGACGCGGTGGCGAGCGCGGGGGCGTCGTTGATGCCGTCGCCCACCATGGCGACCCGCTTGCCGGAGGCCTGGAGCGCCTTGACACGCTCGAGCTTGTGGTTGGGCAGGCGCTCGGCCTCGACGTTCTCGATGCCGAGATCGGCCGCGACCCGTGCAGCCACCGCACTGGTATCGCCGGTCAGGAGATGGACCTCGATGCCCATCTGCTTCAAATGCGCCACGGCGCGGCGCGCATCGGGACGGATGGTGTCCTCAATGGCGATGTGGCCCAGCAACCGGCCCTCGCGGGCGACGAAGACGCGGGTGCCCGCGTATTCGCTCTCGGGCACGGACTCGACGATGCCGTTGGACTGCATCCAGCCTTCGTTGCCGACGAAGATCGGACCGGCGGCGTCGCGCGCGGCGATGCCCCTGCCCGGCTCGTAGGAGAAGTTCTGCGCCTGGGCGGGACGGATGTCCTGGGCTTCGGCATGCGCAATGATGGCCTTGCCGAGCGGATGCTCGGACAGGGCCTCGGCGGTCGCCGCGGCTTCGAGCAGCTCGCGGGCATCGACGCCCGGCTCGGCCACGACGGCGGAGACTTCCGGACGCCCGAAGGTGAGCGTGCCGGTCTTGTCGAGCACGACGGTATCCACGCGGCCGAGATTTTCGAGGTGGATGCCGCCCTTGATGATGGCGCCCATCTTGGCGGCGCGCCCAAGCCCGCCCAGGATGGCGAGCGGGGTGCCCGCGGCCACGCCGCAGGCGCCGGCCACGACGATCACCGAGATGGTGGCGCTGACATTGCCGCCGGAAATCCAGTATTCGAACGCGGCAAAGCCCAGGGCGACATAGACGATGTAGCCCGCCAGCCGGTCTGCCAGGCGCTGCACCGGCGCGCGCGAGCGCTCGGCTTCCTCGACGGTTTCGAGAATCTGGCCATAGCTGGTGGCGCGGCCGACGCGCTCGGCGCGAATCTCGATGGCGCCGGACTGGTTGACCGTGCCGGCATAGGCAAAGCTGCCGGCGATCTTTTCGACCGGCATGGATTCGCCGGTGATGCGGGATTCGTCGACGAAGGAATTTCCCGAAACCACGGGCCCGTCGACCGGGACGCGCGCGCCGGGGGCGACGACGACGATGGAGCCCGGAGTGACCTCGGCGATCGAGGCGGTGACCACGGCGCCCTCGCGGCGCAACTGCACCTCGTTGGGCAGAAGGGCCATGAGGTCGCGGATGGCGCGGCGGCCGCGCTCGATGGTCATGCCTTCGAGCACTTCGGCGATGAGGACGAAGAAGGTGATGACCAGGGCGACGAAGAAATAGCCGGTATAGGCCGCGGCCACCACGGCGATGCCCATGGAGAGCTCCATGGTCATGCGGCGCTTGAGGATGGAGCGCCATGCCTCCTTGAACAGGGGCCAGCCGCCGATGACCAGACCGACGAGGCCGTACCAGGAGAAGGGCAGGAAGAGCTCGTCGGCGAAGCTGACATAGGTATGGTCGGGCAGGCGCAGCCACATGGCGAGCGCGCACAGCCCGGTCACCGCGATGCGGAAGATCTCCTCGGGCCCAAAGGCGTGGGAGTGATCGTGTCCGTGACCATGGTCGTGGTCATGATCATGGTCATCATGGTGATGATGATGGCCATGATGGTGGTCATGGTCGTGATGGTCATGGTCATGATCGTGGTGATCATGATCGTGATCGTGGTGGTGGCCATGCCCCGTGCGGTGATCATGGTCTGCGCTCATCGTGGTCCTCCTTCCAACGGCGTCCGGTGGGGTTCGCGGCTTTCCGGGAGTGGCCGGGAAGATTCTCCCGGCCCTTCGGTGCCTTTTTGAGCCATGAGGCTCGCATCGCGCGACGTCGCTGGACTTAAAAACTTACTAATTCCTAGCAGTTTTTGCGAGACCTGCTCGGAAATGGCAAGTCAAAACTTGTCGCAGAGGCCCGCCTCCTTCATGCGATCTGGAAGTTCTGGATGGCAGTGATTGCGCCGAAGAAGAGATTGTCGAGGTCGATCTCGGATGGGGCGGAGAAGTTCCAGCCCTTGGTGTAGCCGATCCAGCGCCCGAACACGATCACGGT